>OFGM01000078.1_pt1 | contig 98083 bp, 70 predicted proteins | sample 1521741 | NCBI WGS metagenome assembly OFGM01 (sample SAMEA3504079, study PRJEB24116) | mouse gut metagenome | biome: mouse gut; feature: mouse-associated habitat; material: faeces | place: Denmark | collected 2011
CCCCTCATGAATGAGGGGATGGGGGAGTTGAAGTGGGCTTGCCCACTTTGTTATTGTAAATAAAAATGGAGGAATAGAAGATGAATGAAAAATTGCAAAGTATTAAAGAAGAAGCCTTAAAATTGATTCAGGCTTCGGACGTACCTGAGAAACTGAATGACGTACGTGTAAAGTATCTCGGAAAAAAAGGAGAATTAACAGCGGTATTAAAATCTATGAAAGATGTAGCGCCGCAGGATCGCCCGAAAGTAGGGCAGATGGTCAATGATGTGCGTGCAGAAATCGAAGCAGAGCTAGAGACGAAGAAAAAAGAGATGGAAGCAGCAATCCGTGCAGAAAAACTGCAAAAAGAAGTGATCGATGTTACGCTTCCGGCAAAGAAGAACATGGTGGGACATCGTCATCCAAATACGATTGCGTTAGAAGAAGTAGAAAGAATCTTTATCGGTATGGGATACGAGGTCGTAGAGGGACCGGAAATTGAATACGATGAATATAACTTTACGAAATTAAACATTCCGCAAGACCATCCGGCAAAGGATGAACAGGATACGTTCTATGTGACAAAAGATATTGTGCTGCGTACGCAGACTTCACCGGTTCAGGCTCGTGTGATGGAACAAGGGAAACTTCCTATCCGTATGATCGCGCCGGGAAGAGTATTCCGTTCGGACGAAGTGGATGCAACCCATTCTCCATCCTTCCATCAGATCGAAGGGCTGGTAATTGATAAGAATATTACATTTGCAGATTTAAAGGGAACTTTGGAAGAGTTTGCAAAAGAGCTGTTCGGACCGGAGACGAAGACAAAATTCCGTCCGCATCATTTCCCATTCACAGAACCAAGCGCAGAGGTAGACGTATCATGTTTCAAATGCGGCGGCAAAGGATGCCGTTTCTGTAAAGGATCCGGCTGGATTGAAATCTTAGGATGCGGTATGGTGCATCCGCATGTACTGGAAATGTGCGGAATTGATCCAAATGAATACACAGGATTCGCATTCGGTGTGGGCTTGGAACGTATCGCATTATTGAAATATGAAATTGACGACATGAGATTATTATATGAGAACGATATCAGATTCCTGAAACAATTCTAGCGAGCACACAAAAGAAGGAAGCACGAACGAAGAGAGTATTTACTTGTGTGTGCGAGCGGCGCGAGAAAATCAGAAGCATCGAAGATGCGGAGCTACGAAGGAGCGGGATTTTGGAGCTAAAAAGGACACAAAAAGAAGGAATCAAAAAAGAAGCAAATTAGGAGGATTAGATCATGAATACATCATTATCATGGATTAAAGCATATGTGCCAGACCTTGACGTTACGGCGCAGGAATATACCGATGCGATGACGCTTTCCGGTACGAAAGTCGAAGGATATGAGGTGCTGGATGCAGACCTTGAAAAAATCGTCATCGGACAGATTGAGAAGATTGAGAGACACCCAGACGCAGATAAATTGGTAGTCTGCCAGGTGAATGTAGGAGCCAAAACAGTTCAGATCGTAACAGGAGCACAGAACGTATTTGAAGGAGCAAAGATTCCGGTTGTATTAGACGGCGGACGCGTGGCAGGAGGACATGATGGAAAACTCACGCCAGGTGGAATTAAGATTAAAAAAGGTAAGCTTCGCGGCGTGGAAAGCTGCGGTATGATGTGCTCTATCGAAGAACTTGGTTCTACGACAGCAATGTATCCGGAAGCGCCTGAAAATGGCATTTATATTTTTTCGGAAGATGCAGTGATTGGCGAGAGTGCGATCAAAGCGCTTGGAAGAGACGATGTCGTATTCGAATATGAGGTGACATCAAATCGAGTAGACTGTTTCAGTGTAGTAGGAATCGCAAGGGAGGCAGCGGCTACATTCCGAAAGGAATTCCATCCACCGGTAGTGACCGAAACAGGAAATGATGAGGATGTAAACGATTACATCAAGGTAAGTGTAGAAAATACCGACCTTTGCCCACGTTATTGTGCAAGGGTCGTAAAAAATATTAAAATTGGCCCGTCTCCGAAATGGATGCAAAGACGTCTCACATCCGTAGGAATTCGTCCGATCAACAATCTTGTAGATATTACAAACTATGTGATGGAAGAATATGGACAGCCAATGCATGCATATGATTTGGATACGATTGCAAATAGAGAAATCATTGTCAAAACGGCAGAAGATGGTGAGAAGTTCGTGACGCTCGATGGTCAGGAAAGAGAAGTGGACAGTTCCGTACTGATGATTTGTGACGGTGAAAAAGCGGTTGGCATCGCGGGTATCATGGGTGGAGAGAATTCCATGATTACCGACGAGGTAAAGACGATGTTATTCGAAGCAGCATGTTTCGACGGAACCAATATTCGTAAATCCAGCAAAAAAGTAGGACTTCGCACGGATGCTTCCGGTAAATTTGAAAAAGGACTTGATCCGAACAATGCAAAAGCGGCAATCGACCGTGCGTGTCAGCTTGTGGAAGAGCTTGGCGCAGGTGAAGTAGTCGGAGGAACGGTAGACGTATATGGAAAAGTAAAAGAACCGGTACGCGTACCATTCGATGCAGAGGAAGTGAATGCACTTCTCGGAACGAAGATTGAAGAAACACAGATGTTAGAATATTTTGCACGCATCGGTCTTGAATATGATGCAGAGGCAAAAGAAGTCATTGCACCGACCTTCCGTCATGATTTATTCCGTCTTGCGGATCTGGCAGAGGAAGTGGCAAGATTCTATGGATATGACAATATTCCGACAACCCTGCCGAAGGGAGAAGCCACAACCGGAAAACTTTCTTATAAGCTTCGCATTGAGGAAGTGGCAAGGGATATTGCAGAATTCTGTGGTTTCAGTCAGGGTATGACTTACTCTTTTGAGAGCCCGAAGGTATTTGATAAATTATTGCTGCCAAAAGACAGCGAGCTTCGCAAAGCGATAGAGATTTCCAATCCGCTCGGAGAAGACTACAGCATTATGCGTACTATTTCCCTGAATGGAATGCTGACGTCACTGGCAACAAATTATAATAGAAGAAATAAGAATGTACGTCTTTATGAGCTTGGCAATATTTATATCCCAAAACAGCTTCCGATTACAGAATTGCCGGGAGAGAGAATGCAGTTTACGCTTGGTATGTACGGAGAAGGCGACTTTTTCGATATGAAAGGGGTTGTAGAAGAATTCTTTGATAAGATCGGCATGGATAAGAAAGAAACCTATGATCCGAATGCAGGCAAGACATTCCTTCACCCTGGAAGACAGGCAAACATCATTTATGATGGAGAAGTGCTGGGATATTTAGGAGAGGTACATCCGGAAGTGGCTGATGTTTATGGTATTGGCGGCAGAGCATATATAGCTGTAATTGATATGCCAAAGGTAGAAGCGCTTGCGACATTTGACCGTAAATACGAAGGAATTGCAAAATACCCTGCGGTGACAAGAGATATCAGTATGGTAATGAAGAAAGAGATTCTTGTTGGTCAGATTGAAGAAGTGATTGAGAAAAAGGGCGGCGCATATCTGGAAGGTTATGCATTGTTTGATATATATGAAGGAGAACAGATTAAAGCAGGATATAAATCCGTTGCTTATTCTATTACATTCCGTGCGAAAGATAAGACATTGGAAGAAGCAGACGTCAGCGTCGCAATGAGTCGTATTCTGAAAGCATTGGAAGAACTTGGAATTGAATTAAGACATTAGATTTAGATATAGAAGAAATCGAGTAGGCGTAAGCGTTCGTCTACTCGATTAATATAATGAGGAGGAATTTTTCGGATGAAAAAAGAGGAATTCTATTTTGATTTACCGGAAGAATTGATTGCACAGGATCCCTTGGAGGAACGTTCCAGTTCCAGATTGCTTGTGTTGGATAGAGAAACCGGAGAAACAGAGCATCATGTGTTCAAAGATATCGTATCTTACTTAAACCCTGGAGATTGTCTCGTGATCAATGATACGAAAGTGATTCCGGCAAGACTGATTGGCTCCAAGGTAGGAACGGACGCGAAGATAGAGGTGCTGCTATTAAAGAGAAAACAAAATGATGTGTGGGAAACGTTGGTAAAGCCTGGGAAGAAAGCAAAACCGGGAACGAAAATCAGTTTTGGAGATGGATTGCTGGTGGGCGAGGTTTTGGATGTGGTAGAAGAAGGAAATCGCCTGATACAGTTTTCGTATGCGGGAATCTTTGAAGAGATTCTCGATCAATTAGGTCAGATGCCGCTTCCGCCGTATATTACGCATCAGCTGGAAGACAAAAACCGTTATCAAACGGTATATGCAAAACATTCCGGTTCGGCAGCAGCGCCGACGGCAGGGCTTCATTTTACGCCGGAGCTGTTAAGAGAGATTGAAGAAAAAGGTGTACAGATTGCCAGAGTAACTTTGCATGTGGGATTGGGAACGTTTCGTCCGGTAAAGGTAGAAAATATTCTGGAACATCATATGCATTCGGAATTTTATCAGATTGATGAGGAAGCAGCAGAAAAAATCAATGCTGCAAAAGATAGCGGAAATCGCGTCATATGCGTTGGAACGACGAGCTGTCGAACGGTAGAATCGGCAGCGGACGCAGATGGAAGAATGCGTGCAACGAGTGGATGGACAGAAATTTTTATTTATCCAGGTTATAAGTTCAAGGTGTTGGATTGTCTGATCACGAATTTTCATCTGCCGGAATCGACATTGATCATGCTTGTATCGGCGTTGGCGGGAAGAGAACATGTGCTTGCGGCATATGAAGAAGCTGTGAAAGAGAGATATCGTTTCTTTTCCTTTGGGGATGCGATGTTTATACAGTAACAAGAAAGGTATCAGGAAGGAAGTGTGGATATGAAAAAGACAGCATCGAATGTAACAGAGTTGATTGGAAATACACCATTATTGGAATTGACTCATATGAAGGAAAAGAATGGCTGGAAAGCCAATGTATTTGCAAAATTGGAATATTTGAACCCTGCAGGGAGTACAAAAGACAGAGCGGCTGCATTCATGATTCAGGACGCCGAAGAGAAAGGTCTTTTGAAAGCAGGCGGAACTATTATTGAACCTACTTCTGGCAATACCGGAATTGGCCTTGCATGTATCGCTGCGGCAAAGGGATATCACGTGATCCTTACAATGCCGGAGACGATGAGCATAGAGCGGCAGAATATTTTGAAAGCATATGGGGCCAAGATTATTTTGACAGAAGGTGCGCTGGGTATGTCAGGGGCGATTGCGAAAGCAAAAGCGCTGGCAAAAGAAATGCCGGGAGCGTTGCTTGCAGGGCAATTTGAAAATCCGGCGAATGCCAGAGCGCATTATGTAACGACCGGACCGGAGATTTATGAAGACACCGATGGCGCGATAGATTATCTGGTGGCAGGGGTAGGAACTGGCGGAACCATTACCGGAACCGGAAGATTTTTAAAAGAACAAAATCCGATGATTCAGATTATCGCAGTGGAACCAGAGACTTCGGCGGTATTGTCTGGAAAAGAGGCGGGAGCACATCCGCTTCAGGGAATCGGCGCTGGTTTTGTTCCAGAGCTTTTGGACGTTACAATATATGATGAGGTTATGACAATGTCAGGGGAAAAAGCATTTGCCGCGGCGAAAGAGCTGGCGCGTACAGAGGGAGTTTTGGTAGGGATTTCTTCAGGGGCAGCGCTTGCAGCGGCAGGAGAGGCAGCAAAGCGTCCGGAGATGGAAGGGAAAATGATCGTTGTAATTTTACCGGATTCCGGAGATCGTTATTATTCAACACCGTTATTTCAGGAAGGATAGATAGATTATGAAGAAAGCAGAAAGCATTATGATGGCGGCAGAGGCATTTGCGGAAAATTACGGAAAAGAGCCCTTGTTTCAGCCAAGACATGGAAAAGAAATGCCAAAAAGAGCGGCAGTGATTCAGTTTATCCGTGATCTTAGACAGATTATGTTCCCGGGATATTTTGGGGAAGACAGCATGAGGAAAATTGATTCGGAGCATTTTGCAACATATCGGATCAATCATCTGTATGATGTGCTTAAAAGAGAAGTAGAGACTGCTATCTGGTATATGGAAGAGGGAAAGACAAAAGAAGAGGTGGAGATAGAGGCAGAACGTATCTGCAGTGAATTTTTTGTAGAACTTCCGGACGTACAGCGCATTTTACTGACAGATGTGCAGGCGGGCTATGATGGTGATCCGGCAGCGAAAAGCAAAGAAGAAATTATCTTTTGTTATCCGGGACTTCTGGCGATTTATGTATATCGGGTAGCACATATTTTATATGAGAAAAAAGTTCCGCTGATTCCAAGAATCATGACGGAGTATGTACATGGGCGTACCGGAATCGATATTAATCCGGGGGCAGAGATTGGTGAGTATTTCTTTATTGATCATGGTACGGGAATCGTGATCGGTGAGACGACGAAGATTGGAAAATATGTGAAGCTGTATCAGGGAGTGACGCTTGGAGCGCTTTCTACAAGAGACGGACAGCAGCTGTCCGGTGTGAAACGCCATCCGACTATCGAGGATCACGTGACGATTTATTCCAATTCTTCTGTGCTTGGCGGTGAGACTGTGATTGGCGAGAATACAATCATAGGCGGTAATACTTTTATTACGAGATCGATACCGGCAAATACAAAGGTAAGTGCAAAGAGTCCGGAGCTGGTAATCAAGAGTCCGAAAAAACATGCATGGGATTGGGAAGATTAGAATATATGGCTTAAAAGACTGCAAAAGGTGAAGCGGTTGAACCCTCAGAAAGATAAAATATCAGAATTGCGAAAAAATTATGAAAACAGCACAAAAAAAGCATAGAATTAATGTGCGATACATGATAAAATAGACAAATAGAGATAAGAGTACAGAAACGACTGCAAAAGGAGGGTACAACATGCATTCGAAGAAATCAACAGTCCCGTTCCAGGGTACAAAAGAGCAAGAAGATACTTTGCGAAAAGTAATAGAAGAATTAAGGCAAGAAAAAGGGGCGCTGATGCCAATATTGCAGAAGGCTCAGGATATCTATGGATATCTGCCCCAAGAAGTACTGAAGATGATTTCAGATGAGATGAAGATTCCGATGGAGAAGATATATGGAGTTGCAACCTTTTATTCTCAGTTTACGTTAAGTCCAAAGGGGAAATACAGAATTTCTGTCTGCCTCGGTACGGCTTGTTATGTAAAAGGTTCAGGAGACATTTATAATAAATTGATGGAAAAACTGGGGATTGTCGGCGGTGAGTGCACGCCGGACGGGAAGTTTTCCCTGGACGCCTGTCGTTGTGTCGGAGCATGTGGACTTGCGCCGGTTATGATGATCAATGACGAGGTATACGGACGGCTTACGGTAGATGATATAGACGACATTCTGGCGAAATACGAATAGGAGGTTTTGTGATGAAATCTTTAGAAGAATTAAAAATAATCAGAGAAAAAACACAAGGAGAAGTGGCGTTTCGGTCACATGGTGAAACCTCTTTGAAAGAGTATGGAGCATATCGGGCACATGTGCTGGTATGCGGAGGCACTGGATGTACTTCATCGGGAAGCCGCAGAATTATTAAGGTGTTAAAGGAAGAACTTCAGAAAAACCATCTGGAAGATGAAATCAATGTGATTATGACAGGCTGTTTTGGTCTTTGCGCGCTTGGACCGATTATGATCGTCTATCCGGAAGGTGCATTTTATTCTATGGTGAAAGAAGAAGATATTCCCGAAATCGTATCGGAACATTTATTGAATGGACGCGTAGTCACAAGACTTCTTTATGATGAGACGGTGAAAGCGGATAAAATACTGCCGCTTCAGGAAACTTCTTTTTATAAAAAACAAGAACGAATTGCGCTTCGCAACTGCGGCGTTATCAACCCGGAGAATATAGAAGAATATATTGGAACAAGGGGCTATGAAGCTTTAGGAAAAGTATTAACCCAGATGTCTCAGGACGAAGTCATTCAAGTGATGTTGGACAGCGGACTTCGTGGAAGAGGCGGTGCAGGATTCCCGACCGGAAGAAAGTGGATGTTCGCCAAAGCAAATGAAGCAGATCAGAAATATGTATGTTGTAATGCAGATGAAGGTGATCCGGGAGCATTCATGGACCGTTCTATCCTGGAGGGCGACCCTCATGTGGTTCTGGAGGCGATGGCGATTGCAGGATATGCAATCGGAGCAAATCAGGGATATATTTATGTGCGTGCAGAATATCCGATCGCGGTAGAAAGATTGAATATTGCAATCACACAGGCAAGAGAATACGGTTTGCTTGGAAAAGATATTTTCGGAACCGGATTTGATTTTGATATTGAGTTAAGACTGGGTGCAGGAGCTTTCGTATGCGGCGAGGAGACGGCGCTTATGACTTCCATTGAAGGAAACCGAGGAGAGCCAAGACCACGTCCTCCGTTCCCTGCGGTGAAAGGATTATTTGAAAAACCAACGATTTTGAACAATGTAGAGACATGGGCGAATATCCCGCAGATTATCTTAAATGGAGCAGATTGGTTTGCTTCCATGGGAACGGAAAAATCAAAAGGAACGAAAGTATTTGCACTTGGAGGAAAGATACATAATACAGGGCTTGTGGAGATTCCGATGGGAACTACACTGCGTGAGATCGTGGAAGAGATTGGCGGAGGAATCCCAAATGGCAAAAAGTTTAAAGCGGCACAGACCGGAGGACCATCCGGCGGCTGTATTCCGGCAGAACACTTGGATGTTCCGATCGATTATGATAATTTGATTGCCATTGGCTCCATGATGGGTTCCGGCGGATTGATCGTCATGGATGAGGATAGCTGTATGGTGGACATTGCAAAATTCTTTTTACAGTTTACGGTAGATGAATCTTGCGGAAAATGTACTCCGTGCCGTGTCGGAACGAAACGTATGCTGGAGATTTTGGATAAGATCACAGCCGGAAAAGCAACCATGGAAGATTTGGATAAGTTAGAAGAGCTCTGTGAACATTTGAAAGAAAATTCTTTATGTGCATTAGGTCAGACCGCACCGAATCCGATTATTTCTACGCTGCGGTATTTTAAAGATGAGTATATTGCCCATATTGTGGATAAAAAATGTCCGGCAGGGGTATGTAAAGATTTGTTACAATACAAGATCGATGCGGATAAGTGTAAAGGATGTACATTATGTGCAAGAACCTGTCCGAATGATGCGATTATCGGAAATGTTCGTGAAGTACATATGATTAATCCGGAGAAATGTGTCAAATGTGGAGCTTGTATGGAAAAATGCCGTTTTGGTGCAATTTACAAGGAATAATGGAGGAAGGACATTATGGAAAATATTACAATGAAAATAAACGGGATGAATATATCCGTGCCAAAGGGCTCTACCATTTTGGAGGCGGCGCACGTTGCCGGTATCAAGATTCCTACCCTCTGTTTTTTGAAAGAAATCAATGAAATCGGCGCATGTCGTATCTGTGTGGTAGAAGTAAAAGGAGCAAGAACACTGGTGGCTTCCTGTGTGTACCCTGTGAATGAAGGGATGGAAGTATGGACTAATACACCGAAGGTATTGGCATCAAGAAGGCGTACTTTACAGCTTTTGCTTTCCAATCATAAAAGAGAGTGTCTCTCCTGCGTAAGAAGCGGAAACTGTGAGCTGCAGCAGTTGTCAAAAGAGCTTGGAGTAGAGGATGAAAGCTATTTTGACGGCGAGATGACACCGTCCGAAATTGATGATTCCGCAGTACATATGGTACGTGATAATAGCAAATGTATTTTGTGCAGGCGTTGTGTGGGAGCTTGTGAGCATGTACAAGGTATTGGAGTAATTGGGGCGAATGAACGTGGATTTGCCACGAATATCGGTTCCGCTTACGAGATGGGACTTGGTGAAACGAGTTGTGTGTCTTGTGGCCAATGTATCGCAGTTTGTCCGACTGGCGCGTTATATGAAAAGTCATATATAGATGAAGTTTTAGAGGCGATCGCCGATCCCCAAAAGCATGTGGTTGTCCAGACCGCACCGGCAGTAAGAGCGGCGCTCGGTGAAGAATTCGGTTATCCGATTGGAACGGATGTAGAAGGAAAAATGGCAGCGGCACTTAGAAGAATCGGATTTGACAAAGTGTTTGATACGAATTTCAGCGCAGACCTTACGATTATGGAAGAAGCACATGAGTTCCTTGACCGTGTACAAAATGGCGGTGTATTGCCATTGATTACATCATGTTCTCCGGGCTGGATCAAGTATTGCGAGCATTATTTTCCGGAAATGATTGAAAATCTTTCCAGCTGCAAATCTCCGCAGCAGATGTTTGGCGCAGTGACGAAGACGTATTATGCCGAAAAAATGGAGTTGGATCCAAAAGACATCGTATGCGTCAGCGTGATGCCTTGTACGGCGAAAAAATTTGAAATCGGAAGAGAAGACCAGTCTGCAGCCGGTGTGCCGGATGTGGATATTGCACTTACAACAAGAGAGCTTGCACAGCTGATCAAACGTTGCGGACTTGATTTTGTGAATTTGCCGGAGGAAGGATTTGATCATCCGCTTGGCGAATCTACGGGAGCAGCCGTGATTTTCGGTGCGACCGGAGGCGTTATGGAAGCAGCGCTTCGTACTGCGGTAGAAACACTTACGGGTGAGGAACTTAAGGATTTAGAGTTTAAAGAAGTGCGCGGGATTAAGGGAATCAAAGAAGCTACTTATCCGGTAGCCGGAATGGATGTGAAAGTAGCAGTGGCATCGGGACTTGGCAACGCAAAGGAATTGTTGGAAAAAGTGAAATCCGGTGAAGCAGAGTATCATTTTATCGAAATTATGGCATGTCCTGGCGGATGTGTAAATGGCGGAGGACAGCCACAGGTATCCTCCAAGGTTCGTAACTTTGTGGATATCAGGGAACTTCGGGCGAAAGCACTCTATGATAATGACGAGAATAAAGTGATTCGTAAATCGCATGAAAATGCTTCGGTAAAGAAACTGTATGAGGAGTATTTAGGAGAACCGGGAAGCGAAAAGGCACATCATATTTTACATACGAGTTATGTGGCAAGAAAAATTAACGAATGATAAAAGATAGTTAAGAAGGAGGAAAGTCATAACAGTTCGCCATATTTATGGCTGAACTGTTATGAAAATCTATGTAAAAGCAAAAAGCTGAATTGTTAGGCGAATCCGGAAGATGTACAGAGGCGTTGTCGTGTACGTCCTCCGGCTTCATTTTTATTTTCAACAAGAAAGATTTGTTTTTCTTATGTTGATAAATTTAGTATAAGAAATAAATGTGATAGAAATATGACCATGAACGAAAAAAAATCTTAAAATTATTAAGAAAATCGAAAACTCAAAATTGGAGGGAGACAGGGAATGAAGGTAATTGATTTTAAGGATGCCAGATGCAGACATTGCTATAAATGCGTACGTTATTGTGATGTAAAGGCAATTCTTGTAAAAAACGAACAGGCACATATCATACCGGAGAACTGTATTCATTGCGGTCATTGCCTGGAAGTATGTCCGCAGAATGCGAAAACATTTGCAAGTGATATGCTAAGGGTGAAAGGGTATCTAAGAGATGGCCTTCGGACAATAATCTCGATCGCACCGTCATATCTTGGTGTGTTTCCTTATGAAAGGCCAGGACAGGTAGTGGACGCATTGCTAAAACTTGGATTTTCAGAGGTAAGGGAGACGGCGGAAGGCGCTGCGCTGGTGACCGCAGAATACCGAAAACTTCTGAAAGCAGGTGAGATGGAAAACATCATTACAACCTGTTGTCCGAGTGTCAACGATTTGATCGAAAAGTATTATCCGTCTCTGGCACCTATGATGGCACCGGTGGTATCTCCGATGATCGCACATGGACGTATGATCAAAAGCATGTATGGTGAGGATGTAAAGGTAGTATTTTTAGGGCCGTGTATTGCCAAGAAGCAAGAAGCGATCGGAGATGAAAGAGTAGAGGGAGCCATTAACGCGATTCTGACGTTTGAAGAAGTGCTGCAATGGTTATCGGCAGAAAAAATTGACATTTGCCATTGCGAAGAAAAACCGATGAGCAATCCAAGTCCGGCAGTCAACCAGCTTTATCCGATAAGCGGCGGGGTGACGAAGGCAGTACTTGCGGGAGAACTTTGCGAGACTTATCATAAAGTAGCGGTGGATGGACTAAAACATTGTATGCAGCTTTTTGAGAGTATGGAAAGGGGTGAATTGAAGGGATGCTTTATTGAGGCGAATGTATGTGAAGGCGGCTGCGTGAAAGGGCCTGCCTCCGGGCGATGGAATCATTCACAGGCGCTGGCGAAAGTAAAAATGGAACGAGAAGTGAAACATACAGAAGCAGCGGAAAAATCAACGGTCGATGTTGCGATGGACAAACTCTTTTATGAGCGGCGTCCTAAGATGGAAGAACCTAGTGAGGAAGATATCAAACAGATTTTAAAAGCGACCGGGAAATACACCAAAACCGATGAGCTGAATTGCGGTGCCTGCGGCTATCCAACGTGTAGGGAGAAAGCCAGAGCTGTTTATCAAAAAAAAGCAGAGCTTGGCATGTGTCTTCCATATGCGATCGCACGTGCGGAGACAATGGCAAACGTAGTTATGGATGAAACACCGAATCTTATATTTATCGTAGACAGACAGCTGCGTATCCAGGAATGTAATAAAAGGGCACAGACGGCACTGGAAATTTCCAGAGAAGAGGCATTGGAGCGATATTTGTTTGAATTTATGGATGTGACGGATATTGAAGAGATATTTGATGTGAAAAAGTCAATTACGAATAAAAAAGTATCCATTGAAACACTTCGTATGACAGCGCTTGAAATTCTTGTATACATAGAAGAGCAGGATGCAGTACTTGTGATTTATCAGGATATTACGAAAGAAGAAGAGGCTAAACTGAAACGTTATCAGCTTAAGATGGAGACAGTTGAAATGGCGCAGGCAGTTATTGATAAACAGATGATGGTTGCACAGGAAATTGCAGGCTTGCTAGGGGAGACAACTGCGGAGACAAAGGTAACGCTTTCCAAATTAAGAGATTCCATTCTCTTTGATGGAGAGGGGGAATAAGATGAGCGTAAGTGTAGATATTTTCTGGAAGAGCCTCAATAAGCACAGAGAAGAACTGTGTGGAGATAAAGTGGAAGTTGTGAAAACAAAGGATTCTGATATTGTTATTCTGGCAGATGGGATGGGCAGCGGTGTGAAAGCGAATATTTTGGCAACGTTGACGTCTAAGATTCTTGGAACTATGCTTTTAAATGGGGCGACGATTGAGTCTTGTGTAGAGACGATTGCCAAAACACTTCCCGTATGCAAGGTGCGTAAAGTGGCATATGCGACATTTAGTATCCTGCAGATTTTCCATAATGGAGAAGCATATCTGGTGGAATTCGATAATCCGGGATGTGTCTTTGTACGTGACGGAAAAATTATCCATTATCCTTATGAGGAGCGTACGATAGAGGGAAAAACGATTCACGAATATCGTTTTCAGGTAAGACTTAATGATTGTTTTGTTCTGATGAGTGATGGTGTGATCTATGCCGGGGCAGGCGAACTTCTGAATTTTGGATGGACTTGGAAAGATATGGCGGAGTATACATTGAAGTGTACAAAAAGAACCATGTCTGCATCACGGCTTGCCGCGATGCTAAGCGATGCGTGTAATGATTTGTATGAGGAAAGACCGGGAGATGATACAACGATTGCCGTGGCAAAAGTGATTGCAAGAAAGGCAGTAAATATTTTCACCGGACCGCCGAAGAACAAAGAAGATGATGAGCGTATCATACACGAATTTATGGCACAGGAAGGGAAAAAGGTGATTGCGGGCGGAACGAGCGCCAATATTGCGGCTCGTATATTAAAAAAAGATATTGTTACATCTGTGAACTATGTAGACATGTCGGTGCCGCCGACGGCTTCCATAGAAGGTATTGACCTTGTAACCGAGGGAGCATTGACACTTGGAAAAAGCATAAGCCTTTTGCAGCAATACGAAAGCGGTGATTTTGATGTGGAATTCTTTGAAGAACTGGATAAAGATAACGGCGCATCAAAACTGACGAAATTAATTATAGAAGATTGTACAGAGTTACATCTTTTTGTTGGGACCGCAACCAATGAAGCATACCAGGATAAGGCATTGTCCTTTGAACTTGTGATGAGAAAAAATCTGGTAAAGCAGATAGAAGAAGTGGTAGGGAAACTTGGGAAGAAAGTAAGCGTGAGATATTATTAAAAAATAATGAGATTATGATATAGGAAAGTTCGTACTTTCCTATATCATAAAACGCTCCGCGGGATACGCACTGGCATTAGCCCATCCAGAGTTTCGTAAAATTCCGGATAGCTTACATCTACGCATTCTTCTCCTTCGATGGTGGTTGTGCCGTCTGCAGTCAGTCCTGCGATAGCGAATGCCATAGCGATGCGGTGATCCAGATAGCTGTTGATATGTGCGCCGTGCAGCGAAGAACCTCCTTGGATAATCATACCATCGTTGGTTGGAACAATGTTACCTCCCATTTTTGTAAGGTTTTCGGTAATTGTATGAATGCGGTCAGTCTCTTTGACCTTGAGTTCTGCGGCATCGCGTATGATAGTTTCACCTTCGGCATGGGCTGCCATGATGGCAATGATCGGAATTTCATCGATTAAGGTTGGGATGATGGAGCCCTGGATGGTAACGCCGTGCAGTTTGCTTGTGCGTATCAAAATATCTGCGGTTGGTTCACCGTCTTCTTTTTTGTTCAGATATGTGATATCCGCACCCATATCCTCGCACACTTTTAAGATTCCAGCCCGCGTCGGGTTGATTCCTACATTTTGGATCAGGATCTTGGAATTCGGAATCAAAAGTCCTGCTGCAATAAAATATGCGGCAGAAGAAATATCTCCTGGGACGAGAATATCTTTTGCGTACAATTCGCTGCAAGGTTTGATGCAGGCGGTCGCTTTACCGGTGGTCTCATGAATGGAAGAAGTGATATCCGCTCCAAAAGAGGAGAGCATCAATTCCGTATGATTCCTGCTTAAAGTTGGCTCTGTGACCGATGTTTCGCTATCGGCGTAAAGTCCTGCCAGCAGACAGGCAGACTTTACCTGTGCAGAGGCTACCGGTGATTCATAATGTGCACCGTGCAAAGAAGCCGGAGTAATTTTAAGGGGCGCGCAGTTATTATCAAGTACACTTTTGATATCTGCGCCCATCTTAGAAAGCGGTTTCATAATTCGTTCCATCGGACGTGAATTCAAGGATTCATCACCCGATAGCGTGGTTGCAAACGGTTGACCCGAAAGTATTCCGGCAATTAGTCTTGTCGTGGTACCGCTGTTACCGGTATATAAAGTATCTTTCGGAGAGGTAAGACCACGAAGGCCTTTTCCGTGGACATGTACAGTCTCGCCGTCATTTTCAATTTCAATTCCCATTTTCCTGAAACAGTCAATGGTAGCAAGGCAGTCAGCGCCTTGGAGAAAATTCGTAATGGTAGTAGTTCCTCTTGCAAGAGCGCCGAACATTACAGCGCGGTGAGAGATGGATTTATCTCCCGGAACGGTAATCGTTCCCTGCAAATGAGAAGTTTTTTCAAATTTCATTTTAAGTCGTTCCTTCCATGATGTAAATTTTGATATTAACGTTCATATACAACATAACGGTACTTTTGGAGAAGTTCACTGGCCTTTTTGGAAGCATCGCTTTCATAGAACTCAATACGAAGAACTCCTTCCTCAAATTCACGGTTATGGATAATGCCGATATTCTTGATACTGATGTTATTGGAAGCAAGAATCGTGGCAATGGTGGCGATTCCGCCTGCTTCGTCAATGATATCACAATAAATGGCAAATGCTTTTTTGATTGGTCCGCCGGAACCTTCCGGCATGGAATTGCGGTAGTCTCTCGAAGAAGAAAACATATGGTATAATTTCTCTTCATCAGAGTTGCGGATCAGGGTATCTGCATTTTGCAAAAGTTCCATATAGCGGGCTAAAATTTCCAATAGATTATCTTTGTTCCAGAGGCAGATCTGCTGCCACATCACCGGAGAAGACGAGGCGATTCTGGTAATATCTTTAAATCCACCTGCGGCAAGAAGGCGCATAAGTCCGTCGTCGCTGTCATTTTTCTTTACAAAGTTGACCAGACTCGAAGCGATGATATGCGGAAGATGGCTGATTGCTCCGGTAATAAAATCATGCTGCTCGTAATCTAAAATAATCGGCAGGGCTTTTAGGGAAGCGACAAACTGTTCGTAAGCTTCGGTCTTTTCTTTCGAAACTTTTGCTGAAGGGGTAAGAATGAAATAAGCATTTTCAATTAAAAGTGCTTTGGAGTTGACAAAGCCGCTTTTTTCGGAACCAGCCATTGGATGACCACCGATAAAATGTTCTTCCAGTCCAAGTGCGATTATTTCTTTGTGGATAGCCGTCTTCACACTTCCTACATCCGTTAAAATTGTCTGTTCATCCAGAAAAGGGACGAGTTGTCTTAAATAAACGTTATTGTAGGAAACCGGTGCACACAAAAAGATGTAGCGGCAGTTCTTAAAATTTCCATCAATAGAAGAGCAGGAGATGTCAATCGTTCCTTCCTGCACAGCCAAAGCAAGTGTTTCTTTGCTTTTGTCAAAAGCAATTATCTGATAGTCCGGGTAGTACTGGCGAATCGCTTTTGCGATAGAGCCTCCGATTAATCCAAGACCAATAAATCCGATTTTTGTCATAGCGATAGTCCTTTCTGCGTTCTTTCATCGGTAAAATATGTTCTTATTTTATCGGATTCTAAAAAAAGTGTCAACGATTTAATGCTTTAAAGTGAAAAAATATTGTTGTAGCAGTTTAGGCATCATTGAGTTTAGATTTTTGTGACTTTGTGCATGGCTGAACTGTTACTGCGAAATTGTGAAAAATGCATAAAAGACTTGTAAAACAGATGAAATTTTAGTACAATGTATCCATGAGAATACAACGTAGCAAGGAGGCAGCGTAATTTATGAAAGTTTACAGAACAGATGAGATTAGAAATGTAGTATTATTGGGACATGGCGGAAGTGGAAAGACTAGCCTGGTAGAAGCGATGTTATATGTATCAGGGGCAACAAACCGCATGGGAAAGATTACAGATCATAACACAGTGAGTGATTTTGATAAAGAAGAACAAAAACGTGAATTTTCCATCAGCACAAGTTTGATTCCGATCGAATGGGAAAAAGCAAAGATCAATATTTTAGATACACCAGGATATTTTGACTTTGTAGGCGAAGTAGAAGAAGCAGTAAGTGCGGCAGATGCAGCGATTATCGTTGTATCAGGAAAATCGGGCGTGGAAGTCGGAACGGAAAAGGCGTGGGCTTTATGTGAAAAATACAATCTGCCTCGTATCTTCTATGTTACAGATATGGATTTGGATGATGCAAGTTTTCGCCAGGTAGTGGAAGATTTGACAGAAAAATACGGAAAAGCGATTGCGCCAAGAGATATTCCGATACGTGAAAATGAAAAGTTTGTAGGATATGTAAATATTATCAAATATGCAGCAAGAAGATTTACAGGCGTTGCAGCAAGAGAAGAATGCGACATGCCGGATTATATTGTTCCATATGCAGAGAAATATCGTGAGAAATTATTGGAAGCGGTAGCAGAGACCAGTGATGATTTCATGGAACGTTATTTTGAAGGAGACGAATTCTCTATCGAAGAGATCAGAGCAGCGCTTCGTACAAGTGTTATGGATGGAAGCATTGTTCCGGTAGGTATGGGTTCTAATATGGAAGCACATGGCGTAGCGAATTTAATGTCTGATATTGTACGATTCTTCCCAAGTCCGGATAAAAGAGAATGTGCAGGTATCAAACGTACTACAAATGAAATCTTCGAAGCAAATTATGATTTTGCGAAGGCAAAGAGTGCATATGTATTTAAGACGATGGTAGACCCGTTTATCGGAAAATATTCATTTGTTAAGGTATGTTCCGGAGTATTGAAGGGCGATGATGTTTTATATAATGCGACTTCTGAGGAAGAGGAAAAGCTTGGCAAGCTTTATGTGATGAGTGGAAACAAGCCGGTAGAGGTTTCGGAACTTCATGCAGGAGACATCGGGGCGATTGCAAAACTTGCGTCAACAAAAACCGGTGATACTTTATCAGCAAAAAATACACAGGTAATGTATGGAAAGACGGAATACTCAACACCTTATACTTATATGAGATATGTGGTAAAGACAAAAGGCGATGAGGACAAAGTGTCTCAGGCACTTGCAAGGATGATGGCAGAAGACGTTACATTGAAAGCAGTCAATGACAGCGAGAATCGCCAGACATTATTGTACGGTATGGGTGACCAGCATCTGGAAATCGCAGTAAGCAAGCTTGCGGCAAGATATAAAGTGGATGTAGGATTAGAAGTTCCGAAAGTAGCTTTTCGTGAGACGATTCGTAAGAAATCAGATGTAGACACGAAATATAAAAAACAGTCTGGCGGTCATGGACAGTATGGTCATGTTAAGATGAGATTTGAAGCGTCCGGAGATTTGGAGACGCCATATGTATTTGAAGAAGAGGTAGTAGGCGGCGCAGTTCCGAAGAACTATTTCCCGGCAGTAGAAAAAGGTCTGCAGGATTCCGTGGTGAAAGGTCCGGTGGCAGGATATCCGGTAGTAGGTGTGAAAGCAGTATTATATGATGGCTCTTATCATCCGGTCGACTCCTCGGAAATGGCATTTAAAACAGCCACTGTTCAGGCATTTAAAAAAGGCTTTATGGAAGCTTCACCGGTTCTCTTAGAACCAATCGCTTCTGTGAAAGTACTCGTTCCGGATGAGTATACCGGTGATGTTATGGGTGACCTGAATAAACGCCGCGGCCGAGTGCTTGGTATGAATCCGACGGGCAATGGTTATCAGGAAATTCAGGCAGACGTACCGATGACAGGTATGTTTGGATACTGCACAGTTCTTCGTTCGATGACAGGCGGACGCGGAAATTATTCTTATGAATTTGCACGTTATGAACAGGCTCCGGCAGATGTTCAGGAAAAAGAAATTGCAAAACGTGCGGCGGAAGAAGCATAAAATGAATTTGGCTTCGTTGCTAAGACAAAAGTGAACAGTAACGAAATATAGTGGGATCGGCTGTGAAAACAGCCGGTCCTATTGTAATGTAAATGGAAAAGTGCTATAATTGCCATTGCTATATTTTTAGATACAAAAGCGGGGGAAACGAAAATGAAGATCGTGATTATCGGAGACGGAAAGGTTGGCCATAAAATAGCCAAACAGCTCTCTGAAGAGGATTATGATATTGTATTGATCGATCAGAATGAAGGCAGAATAAAACAGACGATAAATAATCTTGATATTTTGTGTCTGGCCGGTGATGGAATCAATATAGAGATTCAAAATGAAGCGGATGTTCCGCATGCAGATTTGGTAATTGCTTGTGCATCTACAGACGAACAGAATATTTTAAGCTGTTTGATCGCCAGAAGGCTTGGGGCGAGACATACTATTGCCCGTGTAAGGAATCCGATTTTTTATAAACAGATTGGATTTCTAAAAGAAGATTTGCGTCTTAGCCTTGCAGTAAATCCGGAATTTGCAGCGGCAGATGAGATTTCAAGAGTTCTCATTTTTCCGGCAGCGGCAAAGATTGAAAAGTTTGTAAAGGGCAGAATGGAGCTTGTGGAGTTTACTTTGAAAGAGGGAAATCCGATCATAGGTTTGCCATTAAAGGAGATTTACCGAAAGCATCAGATCAAAGTACTTGTATGTGCAGTACAGCGGGAACAGGAAGTCTACATACCATATGGAGAATTTGTTGTACAGGCAGGAGATAAGCTGCATATTGCGGCAACTCACAGTCAGATCGAGCAGTTTTTTAAAGCGCTTGGCAATCGTAAAGTAAGAATCCGAAAGGTACTGATTGCAGGAGGCGGACGTGTGGGATATTATCTTGCGAAGCAATTATGTGCACTGGGAATGCAGGTGAAGATAATTGAAAAGAGATTGGAACGCTGTGAAAGTTTATGTGAGCAGCTGCCAAAGGCAACGATCATCCATGGAGATGCAGGTGATCAGGAACTTCTGTTGGAAGAAGGGATCAAAGAGGCAGATGCGATGATAGCTCTGACTGGCATGGATGAAGAAAATATTATCATGGCCTTGTTTGCAAAGAAGCTTGGAGTAAAGAAAATCGTTGCCAAGGTAAATGAAGACGCAAGGGCAGAGATGGTGGAAGGACTTGGAATTGACAGTATTGTTTCACCGAAAAGTGTAGCGGCAGATATGATCATGTCCTATGTCCGTGCAAGAAATAATTCTTATTGCAGTACGAATGTGGAGACAATGTATCGTCTCGTAGGAGGACGTGTGGAGGCTTTGGAGTTCATCATTCGTCAGAAAACAGATTATACGAATATTCCTCTGAAGGATCTGCAGATAAAGCAGAATAATCTGATCGCGGCAATCGGAAGAAATAGAAAGATTATTATTCCCGGCGGTGAGGATTCACTGCAGCCAGGAGATAGCGTGGTAGTTGTAACTAAAAATCAGAAGATTAAAGATATAGCAGAGATTATAGAAGGCGGAACGCGCTATGAATTATAGGATGGTTATCTATATACTGGGAAGGATGCTTGGAATTGAAGCTCTGATTCTGCAAATACCGATGATAGTTTCACTCATTTATGGTGAAAATTGTGCGCAGGATTTTATGCTGACAGGCGCGGTACTTTTAGTATTATTCTTGATTTTGGGCAGAAAAGTTCCGGAGAATACAAATATATATGGAAAAGATGGTTTTGTGATCGTAGCCTTTGCATGGATTTTTTGGTCATTTTTTGGTGCAATACCATTTTGTACTACAGGGGCTATTCCGAATTTTATAGACGCATTTTTTGAGACAGTTTCCGGATTTACGACAACCGGATCTACGATTTTGACAGACATAGAAGTGTTGCCAAAGGGACTTTTATTTTGGCGAAGCCTGACACACTGGATTGGCGGTATGGGCGTATTGGTGTTTGTTATGGTGCTGACATCGTTGAATGAAAAGCAGTCTATGCATCTTATGAGAGCAGAGGTGCCGGGACCGGAAGCGGACAAATTGCTTCCGAAGGCAAAGAATAATGCAAGACTTTTATATGCAATGTACCTTGCATTGACTGTGTTGGAGATTCTTTTCCTGCTGGCAGGCGGAATGAATTTGTACGATAGTATCACACATTCCTTCAGTACGGCAGGTACCGGTGGATTTTCTAACCGAAATGCAAGTATTGGATTTTATGACAGCGCATATATTGATGGTGTGATTACCGTATTTATGATACTTTTCGGTGTGAATTTTAATATGTATTTCCTTCTATTGATAAAGGAAGTAAAAAGTGTGTGGAAGAATGAAGAAGTCAGAGCTTATTTCATCATTATAGCAGGAGCGATCGCGGCGATTACGATTAATACATATAGTGTGTATGAATCTATCGGGAAGGCATTCCGTTATTCCGCGTTTCAGGTTGCTTCTATTATCACAACAACCGGGTTTGGGACGGCAGATTTTAATATGTGGCCCGAATTCTCAAAGGCGATTCTTATGACGCTTATGGTAATTGGAGCATGTGCCGGTTCTACCGGAGGTGGAATGAAAGTCTCAAGATTCTTGATTCTTCTAAAGAGTATCAAAAAGGAAGTGAAGCAGTTGCTGCATCCCAAAGCGGTCAGTGTGACAAGAATTAATGAAAAAAAAGTCGGAGCAGATACGCTTCGGGGGGTTTATATTTATTTCTTTGCGTATATACTGATTTTAGTAGTATCTGTTCTCATCGTATCGCTGAATAATTTCGACTTCTCGACAACATTCAGTTCGGTACTGACAACACTTAATAATGTGGGACCGGGAATCTCACTAGTTGGTCCGACGGAAAATTTTGCGAAATTTTCAGGACTTTCCAAGCTGGTGTTTTGTTTTGATATGCTTGCAGGGCGCCTTGAAATATTCCCGATTCTCATGGTCATGTCTCCATCATTATGGAGAAGGAGGTTTTAATTAAATTATGAAACAATCTGGAAAAAAGGCAGCAGGGTTGTTGATTTTGCTTGTAGTAGCAGCTTTGTATTATTATATTGCAATCCCTGCGATTAACATTCATTCATCAGAATTTTGGATATTTATTTTTGCATTTGTGGTGATACTTGCAGTCTGGTATGCATGGAAGAAAAAGATTGGAAAGGCAGAGCTTCGTCAATCGAAGATAATGAAGATGTTTGGTATTGCATTACTCGTACTTGTAGTTGTGTATGCGGTTGGTACGTTATTATCTTCGCCGATTATAAATGCGAAAAAGTATCAGAAACTTCTGAAGGTGGAGGAAGGGGAATTTGCGAAAGATATTGAGGAATTATCTTTTGATCAGATTCCGATTCTGGATAAGGATTCGGCAGAGATTTTGGGAAATCGTAAGATGGGAAGTATGGTGGATATGGTTTCTCAGTATGAAGTAGACGAATTGTACAGCCAGATCAACTATCAAGGGAAACCGGTGCGTGTCACACCTTTAAGATACGCCAGTCCGATTAAGTGGGTGACAAATCAGAAAACGGGTATTCCGGCATACATTAAAATTGATATGGCAACACAGACGACAGAGCTCGTAAAATTAGAAAAAGGAATGAAATATTCTACGAGCGAGTATTTTAATCGAAATATTTACCGTCATCTTAGATTTAAATATCCGACTTATATTTTCAATGAATTAAGTTTTGAGATTGATGAGGATGGAATACCTTACTGGGTATGCCCGGTAAAGAAATTCAATATCGGACTTTTTGGAGGAGCAACGATTGGAAGAGTTGTTCTTTGTAACGCAATTACAGGAGAAACCAAAGATTATACAATTGAAGAGGTGCCACAGTGGATTGACCGTGCTTATTCGGCAGATTTGTTGGTACAGCTATATGATTATTATGGGACTTTGAAGCATGGATTCTTCAATAGTGTACTTGGTCAGAAGGATTGTCTCAAGACGACAGAAGGATATAATTATCTTGCGATTGATGATGATGTTTGGGTATATACAGGAGTGACTTCTATTACTGCAGACCAGTCTAATGTTGGATTCGTATTAATAAATCAGAGAACAATGGAGACAAAGTTCTATCCGATCGAAGGAGCGACGGAGACATCCGCAATGTCTTCTGCGGAAGGGCAGGTACAGAACTTGAAATATAAGGCAACCTTCCCGCTGCTTTTAAATATCGGAGGAGAACCGACGTATTTTATCGCATTGAAAGACGGTGCGGGTCTTGTGAAAAAGTATGCAATGGTAAATGTACAGAAATATCAGGTGGTTGCTGTAGGAGATACTGTGAATGAATGTGAAAAAGAATACCAAAAGCAATTGCTGTCAAAAGGAATCACGACAGAGGCTCCGGATGAACGTGAAGAAAAGACGATAGAAGGTACAATTACGAAGATCGCACAGGCGGTGGTAGATGGAAATTCTCATTACTATCTGATGTTAAGCGGTTCGGAGGATATTTATGATGTGTCTGTTGCGGAACATCTAAATATTATCAAGTATGAAGTTGGGCAGAATATTAAGCTGCGATATAAAGAGGCACAAGAGGCACAGCAGGTAACGGAGATAGAAGAATAGTAATAATAATGGGGCGTTGAACTAAGAAATGATTCAACACCCCATTTTTAATGATATAGGAAAGTTCGTACTTTCCTATATCATAAAACCCTCCGGGAGGATACGCACTCGCGTGAGCGGAGGCAGTCAGCAAAAGCTGACCACGCTCGGCGCGCAAAGCGTGCAAGTCCCTCATGAGTGAGGGGATGGGGGGAGTTGAAGTGGGCTTGCCCACTTTGTTATGTTACCAAGTATACGACAAAAATGTCCGGTGGACATTTTTTAGTGAATCGATTTGGAGAAGGAAAATCTTATGAGAAGAAATGATAGAGAAATTACCGAACAAAATAAAATGATGGAGATTCTTTCGGCATGTGAGTGTTGCCGATTAGGGCTTATTGATGAAAATGGTGCCTATATTGTACCTTTAAATTTTGGCTATGAAGAAGTGGATGGAAAAATTTTCTTATATTTTCATGGAGCGGCTGCCGGAAAGAAATTTGACCTAATCAGAATGCAAAAAAAAGCTTCCTTTGAGTTGGATAGAAAACATCAGCTTATAGAAGGTGAGACTGCCTGCACGTATTCCTACTTATACCAATCTATTATGGGGAATGGTAAGATTCAGATACTGAATAATTATGAAGAAAAAATCCATGCGCTTAGAATGTTGATGTCTCATTATTCCGATAAAAAGGATTGGAATTTCAAAAAAGAGCAGGTTGAAAAGATTGCTGTTATAAAAATGGAAGTTACGAATTGGTCATGTAAAGAACATTAAATTCATATAAAAAGAAAAACTAAATGAATATTTGAAAAGAAGGATAAAAGATAGAGCCATACTACTCAATCTTTTATCCTTTTTTTGATAATTTGTAATTAGTTCAAAATTTTACAATCTGATAAATCACAGGAAGATAACTGCTCTGTTGTAGCGCTTACGCTTGCGTAGAATTCAACATCTTGTTCTTTGGAAATCTTCTTCAAGGATTCGATTACTCCAGGAAGTGATTCTAAAGTAATGTCGGCATGTTTTAAAAGTCCGTCGATGAAGATCGCTTCAATATCACTGTTGCCGCCGAGCATACCGTAAATGAATCCGATATATGCAGCTGTAGTGTCAATCACCTGGTAATCATCCATGGAAATTGCACGAACATCGAACGACAAACTATATGTATCTCTACGGCTCTTCTTAATAAAAACAACGTTGCCGTTGCAGTCCTTTACAGCTTTGTTAGCTAAATCAATCATCTGTTGTGTCTTTCCGCTGCCTTTTGGGCCAGTTAATAAATTCACCATAATTAAAGTCTCCTTTGAATATGTATTTTTAATCTAATAGAAGTTAGATCAAATCATATTGTTATTATACACGATACAGCAAAAACAGACAACTGTTAAATTGAAATTCATATATTTTTTATATAATATACACAAAGTACACAAAAAATTTCGTTTTCAAACAAATTTGAACTTAGATTTTTGTGACTTTGTGCATGGCTGAACTGTTGAATAAAAATGTAAACAATCCTTACAAAATCTTGACAAAATAAGGTTTTATGAGATACAATAGCAAAAGGTTGAAGGATACCAACTAAATAGTGTTAGTGACATAGAAACGGAAAATCAAGCCTTTTCGTCTCTTTTGAGATGGAAAGGCTTCTATTAATTATATAAGGAAATGTTAGTTCAAGGAGGAAGAAATCATGGCAGTACCTTATAATCATAAGGCGATTGAAAAGAAATGGCGTGAAAACTGGGCAAAGAATCCGGTGAACCCAAAGACCGACGAAAACGGTAATAAAAAACAGAAATACTATTGTCTGGATATGTTTCCATATCCGTCAGGAAATGGACTTCATGTAGGACACTGGAGAGGATATGTGATCTCCGATGTGTGGAGTCGTTACAAATTACTTCAGAATTATTATATCGTACATCCGATGGGATGGGATGCATTTGGACTTCCTGCGGAGAATTATGCGATCAAGATGGGCGTGCATCCGGCGATTTCTACGGCACAGAACGTAGCAAATATCAAGAATCAGATTAACGATATCGCGGCATTATATGACTGGGATATGGAAGTAAATACAACGGATCCGGAATTCTATAAATGGACACAGTGGATTTTTGTGAAAATGTTTAAAGAAGGACTTGCATATGAGAAAGAATTTCCAATTAACTGGTGTCCTTCCTGTAAGACAGGGCTTGCCAATGAAGAGGTTGTAAATGGAAAATGCGAGCGCTGCGGTACAGAAGTGACTAAGAAAAATCTTCGTCAGTGGATGTTGAAGATTACGGCATATGCAGAACGTCTTTTGAACGACCTTGACAAGCTTGACTGGCCGGAAAAGGTTAAGAAGATGCAGTCTGACTGGATCGGAAAATCTTACGGTGCAGAGGTTGATTTCCCGGTTGATGGAATGGATGAAAAAATTACAGTCTACACAACAAGGCCGGATACGCTTCACGGTGCAACATTTATGGTATTGGCGCCGGAACATGCGCTTGCGGCAAAACTGGCAACAGATGAGACGAGAGAAGATGTTGAAAAATACATTTATGATTCTTCTATGAAGTCCAATGTAGACAGACTTCAGGATAAGGAAAAAACAGGTGTATTCACAGGTTCTTATGCAATTAATCCGTTAAACGGAGCAAAGACACCAATCTGGTTGTCAGATTATGTATTGGCTGATTACGGTACCGGTGCAATTATGTGTGTACCGGCTCATGATGACCGTGACTTTGAATTTGCAACAAAATTCAATATTCCGATCATTCAGGTGATTGCAAAAGACGGTGTGGAAATCGAAAATATGACAGAAGCTTACACAGAGGCTTCGGGAACAATGATCAATTCCGGTGAATGGAATGGAATGGAATCTGCAGTGCTGAAAAAAGAGGCGCCGCACATCATTGAAGAACGTGGAATTGGTAAAGCAACTGTCAACTATAAATTACGTGACTGGGTATTCTCACGTCAGCGTTATTGGGGAGAACCAATCCCGATCGTACACTGCCCGGATTGTGGAGCCGTTCCGGTACCGGAAGAAGAACTTCCATTAACATTGCCGGAAGTAGACTCTTATGAGCCGACAGGAACGGGAGAATCTCCGCTCGCAGGAATTGAAAGCTGGGTAAATACAACTTGTCCGGTTTGTGGAAAACCGGCAAAACGTGAGACGAATACAATGCCTCAGTGGGCAGGTTCTTCATGGTATTTCCTGCGTTATGTAGACAATCACAATTCAGAAGCATTGGTGTCTAAAGAAAAAGCAGATGAGATGCTTCCGGTTGATATGTATATCGGTGGTGTAGAACATGCGGTTCTTCATTTACTGTACTCTCGTTTCTATACTAAATTCTTGTATGATATTGGAGCAGTTGATTTTGATGAACCATTTAAGAAATTGTTTAACCAGGGTATGATTACCGGTAAAAATGGTATCAAGATGAGTAAATCAAAAGGAAATGTAGTATCTCCGGATGATCTGGTAAGAGATTATGGATGCGACTCCCTCAGAATGTACGAATTGTTCGTAGGTCCGCCGGAATTGGATGCAGAGTGGGATGACAGAGGAATTGATGGTGTATATCGTTTCCTTAAGAAAGTATGGAATCTTGTGACAGACAGTAAAGATGCAGATGTCAAAGAAACGAAAGAAATGGTAAAATTGCGTAATAAGCTTGCGTATGACATCACAACGCGTCTGGAGAACTTCAGCTTAAATACTGTAATTTCAGGTTTCATGGAATATACAAATAAATTGGGCGAAGTAGCTAAAAAGGAAGGCGGAATTGACAAAGAGACGATGAATGTTTTAACAGTTCTCTTAGCGCCGTTCGCACCGCATATATCAGAAGAGATGTGGGAGCAGTTAGGAAATGAAGGCAGCGTATTTAGCGCAGGATGGCCGTCTTATGATGAAGCAAAGATGAAAGATGACGAAAAGGAAGTAGCTGTTCAGATTAATGGTAAGACAAGAGCAGTCATTACAGTACCGGCAGATATTTCCAAAGAAGACGCCATTGCAGCCGGAAAAGAAGCAGTAGCAGAAAAACTTGACGGAACAATTGTAAAAGAGATTTATGTACCGGGCAGAATTATAAATATTGTACAAAAATAATTTGAGAGAAAATCTCACAACAGAATAAAGTGCTTGGAAATATTGAAAAGTTCGCTTAAAATCAAGGTTTACAGACATTTTTCTTCAAAGAAAAGGTATCGTAGAATACCGCAAAATATCGTAACAGATTTTTAGAATGGAGTAAATTTGGAGTAAAGATTGAAAGAAAATGGAGTAAATATTTCAAAGATGTAATGAGAAATGGCGTAGGTAGTGGAAACATTATTTGCGTCAGTTCTCATTTGTAAAATTAAGGGCGGTTTTATTGAATTTGTGATAAAATAGAAAAAACATCTTGACTCTCTAGTAACGTAACGGTTTACGATGAAAGGGAAAGGAGGACTTATGAAAACAGTTAAAGAAGTATCAGAATTGACTGGAATTAGCATAAGAACATTACGATATTATGATGAAATTGATTTGTTAAAACCTGCTAAAGTAACAGAAGCAGGATACCGTTTATATGATGAAAGCTCATTGAAAAAATTACGTCAGATTATGTTTTTTCGAGAACTGGAAGTTCCATTGTCAGAAATAAAAGCAATTATGAAGAATTCTGAAAGTGATAATCGTAAGATTCTTGAAACACAGAAAATGATGTTAGAAATGAAACGGAATCGTTTGAATGGTATTATCGAATTGATTTCTGATGTGTTGAAAGGAGAGGACAAGATGAGTTTTGAAACATTTAATAAAGATGATATTCAAAAAATAATACAACATTCTTTAAAAATTATGAGTGAAGAAGACAAGAAAATAATTATCGAGCATTATGGAGATATTGAGAAGTTTAAAGAATCTGTTGCGGAAGGCTTTAAAGATGAAAAGGCATGTGAGCATTTAATTAAGATATATGGAAGTAAAGAAAAAGCAGTAGAAGCAAGTCTGAAGTCAACAGGAACTAGAGAAGAAGTTACAGAGCAAAAAAATGAGATGGACTTGATTTATAAACAGTTTGCTTGTGCAATGGAAAGTTCAGATGAAGATATGTCAATGAAAGCAGTAAAAAGATTGGGGAAAAGTTGTAAAAATCTTTTTAAAATGGATAATGCAAGAGTATTATTATTAGAAATGGCTAAAGATTATTTGAATCATTCTCAGTTGGAAGAAGACACAGATAAACAGTACGGAAAAGGTGTTACAAAATACATTGGTTCAGCGATATATCGGTATTATGGTGTAGAAAACTTAGAATAAACAGATGTTACCAAAATGGAAACAAAGGAAATACATACTGGTACTTTTATTTTGGGTTCTATCGTTATATGATGTGAATGAAAGAGAGGTATGGAGTATGGCATTAAATGATAACATCAAAAAATTCAGAGAAGAAAAAAATCTCACTCAGCAACAACTTGCAGATAAGTTATATGTTTCAAGGCAGACAGTTTGTCGTTGGGAAAATGGTTCAAGATGTCCGGATTTGATTACGGCAAAAAAACTGGCATTAGAACTAGATGTAAGTATGGACGAACTTATATCAGATGAAGATGTAAATGATATGCAAATAAATTATGGAATATGGAAATCTGAAAGAATAAAAGAGAAAAAGCATTTACAGACACTTCAAAAAAAGATATTAGACTTTATACAAATTGTGGGAGCTGTATTTTTAGCAATCACGATTTTGTTACGAGTGCAATTAGATATGAGAGTACCTGTATGGTGTACAATCATTTGCTTTATTATTGTAGCGGTAGCATTTCTTTGTAATTTCATAGTTTCTAAAAAGTTGAGAGAAATGTAGTGAGGTCAAGGAACAAGGCGAAGCCGATACGCCGTAGGGCAGTCCTTGACAGAACGGACACAGCCAACAGTACCATGATACAGCAGAGGACTTGAAAGGTCAGAAACCTTGCAAGTCCTCTTGTCTGTTACTGGGCGTTATGCTTTAAGTAAAGTGCTTCTTTTACCAGTTCCTTTTCAAATGCCTTGATGTGATCGTCCTGTATTCCGTTGTCGATATAAAAGCAGTCGTTAGCCTGTGAGTAGGACAGCATGGTAATTTTCGGCTCATAAGTCTTTCTATCAATTCCATAATAATAGACGGTGGCAGTTGAAAGTTCCACGCTGATACTGTCAAAATCTCTTGTGAAAACGCTGTGCTTGTCTGCATGGAAAAAATCAGACGGACATTCGTAGAACTCGGAACTATCTTCTCTTAAAAATAATGGCAGTATGTGTACTTCGTTTCCGCTTCGGTTGACAAGAACATAAAAGCGTGGAATGAGGGCGGAATACTGTGTTTTCATTGCGATATACATATCATCTAAATCATCAAGAAGATACTCGGAGCAGGAGTTGTTGTAAAAGACGTATTGCAGGGCAGTATTATTTCTTTGATTATTTTCCATAGGCACATTTTCCCCGTAAAGCCAACGCAAATCTACGTCTAAGGAGTCAGCAATCAGTTCCAGTTTATCTGCTTTCGGATTGTACTGTCCCGAAAGATAGGAACTGAACGCTCCTTTGCTGATACCAGTATCTTTGACTATATCTACCTGTTTTTTATTTTTTGCTTTCATGGCAAATTTAATCCGTTCTGCGATTGTATTCATCTGAAAACCCTCTCTTTCCATATCCTGTTATAACTTTTCATATCTTATCGTCTAAGGACACTATACCACAAGTTCAGAAAAAAGAAAACAAAAAGTTCACAAAAAACTAAACTTTATATTGCAAAACGAATATGTCTGTGCTAATATACAATTAAGTTCAGAAATAACTGAACTAAAAACGACGTCGTAATAAGAGAATGAAAATATGAGAAACTGTCCTATCGGTTCAACGGGGAGAAAGGAATGTGTATGCAGATTATATTGACAAAAGAACAGGTAAAAGAAGCCTTTGGAGAACTTCGTTTCATGGGTGCGGATAACTGTTACCGTTATGATAAAGACAGTAAGAAGAAAACAGAGGAAGTGGAAGCCTTAAAACTTCATCTTGGAAGCATGAAACTTGGGAACAGCGTGGATATTCGCTTGGAAGCAACGGAACATCCAAAGATTGAGCCTTATGCTGTGGTGGAACTGGAAGAACCAGTATATGCCCCTTATGTGCAGAGAGGAAACTTCCCTGTATTAGTGGAGAAGATTACCTGTAAGGGTATCCGCCCTGTTCCAAACAAAAATATGTAGGCGGTCAAAGTTCCTGCCCTCGTTCTGACGTACCAAACGGCAGGTTGAGGGCAGGGCAATGGCAACGCCATTGCAGATAAGGAGGTTTGATAAACTTGGAAGAAAGAAGCGGAAGTTTTCTTCCAGAACTCCCCTACACTAACAGGGGAGTAATACGACAGAAAGAAGAATTAAGTGCCTTGATAGGCTGGTGTCAGATAACCGTTAAGGAAGTTCCGTTAGAAGCAGTTATAGAAGATGTACTGAGAATACCTTTGGAACTTATGACCGTAACGGGCTATGAAAAGGGGATTGCAGGACATGAGGTTGTGGCAATCTTCGATAATATCAAGGTGCTAAAGCCGACAGGAAACGCACAGTATCAAGGCTTTCAGATTTTGATGAGTGGGAAAGGCTGTCGCAACTATGAGAATTTTTTACAACTCAATGAGGAAACATGGTTTGATTTCTTAAACAGAGTTTGTCAGTATCACATCAATTTTCCTCGGATTGATTTGGCGATAGACGACAGAAAACCGTATTTGAGTATTCCTGATTTGATTGTACGGACAAAAGAGGGATTGCTTTCTTCAAAGTTACGGGAGATAGATTTTCACGACTCGGGAGAATTGAAAGAGGAAGTGTTTCAGAGTAAAGGTGGAAGTCTTTATCTCGGCAGTTCAGCCAGTAATTTGAGATTGGTATTTTATGAAAAGGGATATGAACAGAATAAAAAGTATGGAACAGAATTAGATGAAAATTGGAATAGATATGAGTTGAGATTTCGGCAGGAAATGGCGGTAAGTGTAGTACAGGAATTATTGAGATATAGAGATATAGAGATGTGGCAGGACTGGCAATGGAAGTGTTGAACAGCAAAATACGATTTTTAGAAAAGCCGACAGACAGCATGACAACACGAAAAAGGCTTTATCCAACCTATCAAGCGTGGGCGGAACTGATGAAAGATATAGGCAAGGTGAAACTTACCATGCAACCACAGAAGAAAAGTCTGCAAAAGGTATGGGAGTGGCTGGAAAAGTATGTTGCCCCGTCTTTGAAGCTGTTTGCAGAGGTTGGGAAGATAGAGCAGAGAGATTATATCGGTAATCTCGTAGCAAATGGAGAAATGAATATCACACAGAAGCAGTTGTATGATGATTACATAAAAGCAAGAAAATTAGAGGAAAGGGGGTAATCGTATCGAGAAAGCATTACTAAATATAAATGAATTTTGTGAGTATATGGGGATTGGGAAAACAAAGGCAAGAGAACTGTTGAACAATCCGAAAAATAGATTTACAGTACGCATTGGTAATCGGTTGTATGCAAATAAGAAATTACTTGATGAATGGCTGGAATATCAATGTAAAAGGGCTTGAAAAGAAAATGGGGTGTGGATATAATGAAAATTGAAATATTTACTTTACCATATTTCTTTCAGTAGAAGAAAGGAAAGTTGGTATGGGTAAAGATTTAAAGGGCAAAGAACTCGGTAAGGGAATTTCACAGAGAGCAGACGGACGCTATATTGCAAGATTTACAAGCAAAACAGGAAAACGTAAAACGCTTTATGATTTCAAACTGAATGAATTGAAACGGAAGTTGCGAGAAGCGGTTTATGAAGATGAACATGGTTTGAATGGCAATGGCGAAAGTATCACTTTAAACGCATGGTATGTAACGTGGACGGAGTTGTATAAGAAGAAAACAGTTAAAATGACTACGATATATAAAAACCATAGTTACTATAACGCAAGAGTGAAGAACTCTATCGGAAAGATGTATTTGCAGGACATTAAAACATATCACGTTCAGAAGTTTTTGAATGACTTGATAGATAGTGGTCTTGCACATGGAACGGTATCAAATATCAGATTTATGTTAAGCGATATGTTTGATAAAGCGGTATTGAGTGAATACATTAGAAAAAATCCCTGTATCGGTGTGGAAATGCCAAAAGAAGTGAAAAAAGAAAGACGTGTATTAACAAGAGAAGAACAGGAGAAATTCTTTGCATTTGCTTCTTCTTATATACACATCAATGTTCTGAAATTTGCTGTGACAACAGGTTGTCGAATTGGAGAAGTGCTTGGACTAAAATGGGAAGATTGTGATTTTGAAAAAAGAGAAATTATAATCAATAAGACAATCCATTATTCAAAGGCTTCTAGTCCTGTTGAGGGTTCAAAGTTTTTCTATACGACCGCAAAAACTATATCCAGTAATCGTGTAATTCCTATGACAGATGAAGTGTATGAGATTTTGCAAAATCAGAAGATAAAGCAGACAGAACAGAAGATGTGGAAACGCTCGATATGGAAACAGCACAAAGAATTTCAAAATTTGGTATTTACCTGTTCAGACGGTTCGCCAGTTTACTATTATAACGTCAATAGTGCAATCAAAGACTATGTAGCGAAAATCAATGTAATAGAGATTGAACTGGCAAAGGAAGAAAAGAGAGAGCCGAAGATATTTGAACTGTTTACCTGTCACACTCTGCGACATACATACGCTACAAGGTGCTATGAAAATGGAGTAGACCAACAGGTAGTGCAGAAACTCTTAGGTCACTCCTCATTGGCAATGACAACCGACTTATACACGCACGTTTCAAAAGAAAAGAAAAAAGAAGAAGTAGCCGAACTGAAAATATTGGCTTAAAATTGGAGTAAAAATGGAGTAAATTAGAAGAGAGATAGCGAAAAACAGCGTAAAATCAACATTTTCAAGTAGATATAAATATTGTGCAGAAATAATAATAAAAAGAGCCTTCTCCCTTATAAATCAAGGGTTTAGGCTCTTCTTTTGTATTCTGTGATACTGAAATGATACTACTAATTATACTTTTTTGATTTTATTCACTATTTCGTTCTGTGTAGAAGGGAACAAGTGCGAATATATTTTCAAGGTAATGTCTGCTGATTCGTGCCCTAACCTATTGGCTACAAGTACTGGGTTGGCGCCTAAATTAATGAGCATGGAAGCGTGAGAATGCCTTAAATCGTGAACTCTTATCTGTTTTACCCCGGCTTTCTCTGCCCGGTCTCTCAATATGCTGCGGACATACTGTGGACGTTTATTGAATATTCGTTCTTCCGGATCAGGCTTGTATAAGTGACTCACATATTGTTTAAGCTCATCAGTTAAAAACTCAGGTATTATGATAGTTCGTTCACTCCCGGCGGTCTTTGGCGGGTTTATCAAATCCTTTCCGGCTACTCTGTAATATGTTTTCGTAATGGAAATTGTATTTTCCTTGAAATCAATATCATTTAACGTAAGGGCCAGAGCCTCGCCTACTCTCATGCCTGTGTAATATAGCAGCTCAAATAATGTGAAATACTCTATATTATCCTTGCAAGCTTCAGAGAATAGCTTATACTCATCAGGTGTCCAAAAGTCGATTTTACGGCTTTTTAATGAGCCTATGGACTTGGTGCAAGGATTCTTTGCCAGGCCGACATATTCCACCGCATAGGCAAAGATAGCCTTTAAATATACATTGATTGTATGAGAGTAAGATTCACTTAGACCTTTGTTGAGAATTTCCGTCTGCCAGGCTGCAATATCCGCCGGAGAAATGTCTGATACAATCCGGTTTTTGAAGAATGGCAGCACATGCGTGTTAAGCATACCAAAGCGCGTGACCGCTGAGCTTTCTCTTATTCTTGGTGTGAGATAATCCTTGTATTTCTCATAGAGTGATTCAAAAGTTATATCTGGGTTCTTTGCGAACTGTTCTAGGAACTTTCGTTCAAAGTCTTTTGCTTCACGCTGAAGCTTGAACCCTCTCTTTAATTTCTGTTTCTTTTCCCCTTGCCAGTTTACATAGTAGAATTTGCAGTACCATGTTCCAGTATTCCCGTCTTTATATGTTGGCATATATAATCTTCCTTTCATTTTCTGCCTGCCAGCGTGTGAAAATGATTGAAGATTTTGCACCGGTGCAAATGCTCGCGTACCTGCTCGGTATTCGAGATTCGTTCCGCAGATCTGTGGAAATTTTAATGCTCAAAATTGAGCAAAACTCTTTGCTTCCCATTTTGGTGTATGGCGTACTTTAAGGTACAGTTGTTATTTTGTATACTTTTCTAAATGGGTAAGTTCTTCTACCCTTTTTGCCGCCTCTTTCTTTCCGGTTTTATTTAGTTTTTTACAATTTTCCAATACAATCCGTTCTTCTTCTGTGTCCGGCACAAGATGAGTCAGACCATATTCCGAGAGTTTCTCTTTTAATTCGTCCTTTGTTATAAGTTTCCCGGCAAGCAAACGGTTTACCGGAATATCTAAGGCATCGGCTATTTTCTGGAGCGTTTCTAGTTTTGGGTTTGCATTTCCAGCTTCGTATCTTCTTATAGCAGAATCAGCAATGCTACATAACTCACCGAGTTTCTTCTGTGTCAGTCCTTTTTCTGTGCGGTATTTACGTATCATATCGCCTGTGTAGGATGGCATATCTATTCACCTCTTTTCTTTTAAAAACAGAATACCATATTTGACTTGAAAAGTACAGAACAAAAAAGTTCTAAAAAGCATTGACAAGAACAAAAAAGTACTGTATGCTGAGGTTACAGAACAAAAATGTTCTGAAAGCGAGGTGAAAGAGAATGAAACTTGATAGACAAAAGTATGAGCTTGCGAGAGCAAGGGCATGCATGGGACAAAAAGATCTCGTAGCAGCCGGAATCCCGAAAGGAACCTTGTGCGGGTTAATCAACGGGAGGGTAGAAGCAAGACCGGAAACAATGGGGAGAATTGCAAAGGCTCTCGGCGTGGATGTAACTGAAATTATGAAATCAGAAGATTAAAAAAATCCGCCTGCCAGCGTGTGAAATGATTGAAAGGAGCTGATCAGATGAGTAAACAGGTATACACGGCGAAAGATATTTCAGAGATCCTCGGAGTGTCGGAAAGTAAAAGTTATCAGTTTATCAGACAGATGAATGAAGAACTTGCAGAAAAAGGCTTCATCGTCTGCCGTGGGCGTGTTCCGGTAGCGTATTTTAACGAAAGATTCTACGGAGGTACGCAGGCAGTATGAAGCATAACAAGAAATTGAGCATAACCATCGGGGGAAGCAGAAAAGAGACGAACTGGAAGCCGCAGTGGATCATGTGGCAGGAGTTTGTTGAGCGTCTGCGTACTCCAGTGGAATCAAAAGAAACACAGGCAGAATATAGGCAACTTACGAAAGTGCAACAAGACGATTTAAAAGATGTAGGTGGGTTTATAGGTGGTGTGCTCACCGGAAACAGGAGAAAGAGTGGCAGTGTGAAAAGCAGGTGCTTAATAACCCTTGACATGGACAATATACCTGCAGGTGAGACAGGGAATCTTTTGAAGCGTATAGTCGGGCTAGGCTGTTCATATGTAGTGTACAGTACCCGAAAGCATGAGGGAGCAGCTCCACGTTTGCGTGTTATCGTTCCAACTGATAGGGACATGCTCCCTGATGAATATGAACCAATAGCCCGGAAGACGGCGGAATTAATCGGAATAGATTACTGTGATCCTACAACATTTCAGGTAGAGCGTTTTATGTATTGGCCGAGTATTTGTAAAGGAGCCGAATATGTATTTCAATATGGGGACAATCCTTTTCTATCAGCTGATGGTGTGCTTAATATGTACGAGAACTGGAAAAGAGTGAAAGAGTGGCCGAAAGTTTCCGAATTAGATAAACGTATTGAAAGAAATATTAAAAGGCAGCAAGATCCTACTGAGAAAAATGGGGTCGTGGGTGCGTTCTGCAGAGTATATGACATTCCTGCAGTAATTGAAAAATATCTTTCGGAAAGTTATGAGCCGTGTGGAAATGACAGGTATACATATACCCGTGGATCTACAACCGGTGGAGCAGTACTCTATGAAGGTGGGAAGTTCCTATACAGCAATCACGCAACAGATCCCGCATCAGGCAGGCTGTGTAATGCGTTCGACCTTGTTAGGATGCATAAATTTGGGCATTTTGATGAGGACGCAAAGCCGGATACGCCAAGCACAAAGCTTGAAAGTTATTCTAAAATGTGTGAAATGGCATTGTATGACCCAATGGTAAAAAAAGAACATATCCTCAGTAAATTTCCGGAAGAGGAGAGGGTAGATAACGCAGGGGAATGGATTAAAAGCTTGGAAATTAATGGAGACGGCAAAGTATTGAGCACTTCAAATAATGTCATGCTGATACTTGCAAATGATCCGCTGTTGAAAGGTGCTTTTCAGAAAGATGATTTTTCTAATCGTATTTACGTATTACGGGAGACACCGTGGAAATCAGGAAATGATAAACGAGATTTCTCGGATACGGATATGTCGGGGCTTAGGGTGTATCTTGAGACAAGATACCGTATAACGGGAAGTGGGAAAATACAGGACGCTTTCGACATCTTTGTAGAACAAACAGCGATACACAGTGTGAGGGAGTATATCAAAAGCCTGCATTGGGACGGTGAGAAGCGTATTGATTCGGCTTTTATTGATTTTTTAGGAGCTGATGACAACCAGTATATAAGAAAGTCTGCAAGAAAAATATTCTGTGCGGGGGTTGCCCGTATATTTTCTCCGGGTATCAAATTTGATTACCTGCCGACGCTCATAGGTGCCCAAGGAATCGGGAAAAGTACTTTCATCCGTATCATGGGAAAGGACTGGTATAGTGACAGCCTTAAAATCACAGATATGAAAGATAAGACTGCAGCTGAAAAAATACTCGGCTCATGGGTGATTGAGATTTCAGAAATGGACGGCATGAATCGGACAGATGCAGGTACCATAAAATCATTCCTTTCTACAAAAGAGGATAAGTACCGTCCAGCATATGGCAGGACAACAGAGATCCACAAAAGACAAAGTATTTTGATTGGGACATCAAACGAAAGAGAGTTTTTAAAAGATGACACCGGAAACAGAAGATTTTGGCCGATAGATGTGGGCAAGAATACGCCTACAAAAAATGTATTCGAAGAATTGCCAAAAGTGATTGATCAGATGTGGGCAGAGGCGTATTGTTATTGGGCAATGGGGGAACAAATTTTCCCGGATAAAGAAATGACAGAAGCTGCAGAAAGGGAGCAGGAAACACACAAGCATCAAGACCCAAGGAAAGGTATCATTGAAGAGTTTTTAAAAATACCTATCCCCATCAACTGGTATTCTATGGATGGTGATTCAAAACGCTTATATGACCCTAAAACATATACAGGGGAAACGATGGGGAGAAATAAGATATGTGCGTTAGAAATTTGGGTTGAATGTTTCCACGGATTAAAAAAGGACTTGACCCAGATAGAAACAAGACGAATCAACAATATTTTAGTCGATATTCTGAAGGACAAGCCTGAGTGGGAACGTCACGCACTACGATTTGGGGGGACTTACGGAGTGCAACGTGGTTTTTTAAAAGTGTAACAATCCGTTACATGAAGTGTATCACCTAGAAACCCAGTAAAATCAAGGGTTGTAAGCATATTTATACTATATGGAACACTGTTACACTTATATAAAAGAGTTTGTCGAAACATGGAGATTAAGACGTATAAGGTGGATAGCTGTACACCTTAATACACCTTAAACGCCTTAATACAATATGCTATATAGAAATGATGATAAAAGTGCTACAAGTGCTACAAGTGCCCGAAAGGAGGAAAAAAATGGATTTAGAAGAAATAGAGCTGCAGATTTATATATGTACCATGAGACTCAAGAGCATACAAGCGAATTTTGAAAATGTTGCCCCCTATTCCGATGAATTTGATTTATTAATGGATAAAGCGCTTGAGGTAAAAGAGGAACTTGATCGCCTTACATTGGAAAAGATAAGGCAAAGATTCAAGGAACATTTTGAAAAATAATAAGAAAAACGCCCTCATCTAACTCCAATTAGACAAGGGCAGACATAGCCGGAGCTACTCAACAAAATCAAATACATAGTAGCACATTCCGGGGAAGAAAGGAATAGATAAAAATGATAAATAAAGAGATTGCAGGAAATTTATTTGATAGACATTCATGTTTGATTAATGATAAAAATGTTATCCCTAAAGAGGAAGCGGAAAACCTCACAAGTAAAGAGGGTGTTGAATTTTCCAGACGCATGAACCCAATAGGCCATAATGGTTACGGAATAGGATCATATACTTTGAATTACCTTACTAGAGAAGCATTCTTCATAGCAGTGACTTATCAGAATATAGATGAATTCAGAAAGGCAGGTGCATCATATGAAACCGATTAGTATATACAAGAAATGCTTATGCTGTGGCAAGAAATACAAGGTGGCTGTAGAACAAAAACAATGCCAGTGCGGCGGTCATTTGTACATGATTGGCACTGTTTATCAACCTGGTGCCATGAAAGGAGATAAATGAAATGTTGCGTAGAAGTGATATGTTAGAGACAATTGCAAAAGCATTACAAGATGCACCATGTAGAAACATAAGAAATATATATTACCTTTTGATAGGGGCTGGGCTGATCAAGGAGGAAGAGCATGAGTGTAAAGATTAAGGTATCATATACCAATGAGGGAGAGTTGGCCAAAGTGATCCGGCTCCTTACTCCTGAAGTTAAATCGTGTAAGGTAGCCAAAAGGCAGGAAGGGCAGTATAGGAGAGCGTATATTAATTTAAAGCATGAAGGAAGCCCGAACGAAGCATGAAAGGGGGCTAAATTGTGGACAACTCAAATTTAATACCGAACAGCGAACGAAGCCCGGAGGAACTGCGAGAAATGGGAAGAAAGGGAGGTATCAAGAGCGGAGAGAGCCGGAGGCGTAAAAGGGAGTTGAAGAAGTTGGCCAAGATGTTGATTGATAAGCAGATAGCGGAGTCATTCAAGGAATGGTAGGCATAAAAGATGAAGAGTGAGAATGGAAGTATAGTGAGATTTGTGAGACCCTAGAAAGGGGGAAGATTGATAAGTAGAGAAAAGCGTCCTGTAGAAATATGGGGCGTTTTTTGTTGCATAATAATTAGAGATTTTGACATAATAAATAACAAAAAGATGGAGGTAATATATGGTAGAGAATGTACTTGATGAAGTCGGCGAAGGAATACCAGTTCCAGATATTTTTACCGGGATATTATGGATTTACGACCTTTGTGGTGTAAGTGTGGAGGAACAAGATATTTTTCAGAAAGTTCTTTGTGCAGTAAGGGATCAGTTAAATGACGAAAGTATAGGTCACGCACAATTAAGAAAAGCTAGGATTATATTTAGTAAGGATGGAAGTTATGAGGTAAAAGCTCGTGAGAAAACAATCAGGGGAGTATATGAACGACATATCGTATTCCCAATGGAGTATTTACGAGGATTAGATAGGGAATGGAAGTATATGTCTTTTGCGGAAGAATTATGCCATCATCTTTGGAATATAGATAATGAGGTGGAAGTGAAGTATAAAGTTGCGGAAGTATTAGCACGAATATTTACAAAATGCAATGTTCATGTTGAAATGATAGATGATGAAAATGCGAGAGTAAATTTAGAGTATCTTTAGATAAAAACTTATAGCGCCCTCCTGAGTGCTGTTTAGTGTAAAATAAAAAAGTACTTGCAAAAAACACTGGGTACTTTTTCGAATATAAAATATACTATGTAAGGCGTCTGAATAGGGCGTCTTTTTCTATGCAAAAATACGGGAATATAGCTTAGCTGGCAGAACACTTCATTACGGGTAAAGGGGTAAGAATTCGATTCCAGCCGTTCCGTTTTAACAGAATTTTGATAGATGAGGGGTGATCAAGTGGCAATAGGGAGAAGCGGTATCGTTTAAATTGGAAGATGAACAGTTAGGGGAGGGTTATTAAACAAATCAAAATTATAAAAACAAACATGAATAACCAAAATGCACAGGGAGATGTTGACCTTGAAAATGCTAAGAAATGTTAAGGTATGGTGAGAGTTTACAGTCCCTAAAAAGGTATCAAGATATTTCCGACACACTAAAAGGGACTGCTGCCATTACAATAACAGAAAAGAGGAGATACATAGATGAGATTGAACATAAACAAATATCAAGAGATGATGAAGCAACAGAGTATTAAGAAAGCGGATATTGAGAGGATGACAGGTATCACGGTTCACACATTGGATTGGATATTTGAAAATGAGTATTTGGAAGTATCCACATTGGAGAGACTGGCACAGATTGTAGAATGTGATACAAGAGAAATTGCTCTGCCGGATCACTATGACAATGAAAATGTTATTAAATGGCTTAGAGGTGGAAAAACAGCAACGCTCAGCCTTAAGCAAGGTCGAACGATTACAAAAGTAATGAAGTTGGCCAAGAGTCGGCCGGAGGAATGCAAAATCATTGCAGAGAATCCAGGCGGTAGTATTGTGGCAAGAGTACCAGTTGGTTGGCTTGAAATTAGCCCAGTGAAAGAAGTATCACAGAAGCAAAGAGGGGCAGCACGAGTTAGAATGAAAGAATTACATGAGAGAATAGTTCAGTAATATTTTTTACACGTAGATACTACAGGTAAAACAGGTTTATTTTCAATTTTTATCCATTCAGTGGGGAAATGTTAGGGTAGAGGGGTAAAATTGATTTTTATATGAAAATATGTGAGTAATGCGGTACATTGATAATTGAATAGTAGTTTTAGGTAAAGTATAATAATCATATCCCAAGTGTAAGGAGTTTAGAATATGCAAGTGAAATGCTGGATGGATTATATAGCGAAAATTTATTGTATGGAAAATAATGATATTGTGGTTGAGTTTACTGATAACCTTTTTGAAAGACGAGTAGAATTAATGGATCTAAAGTATGTTGACGAATTTAAGCGGCAAGAAAGTGTATATAGAAATTCAAATGGGTGTATTTGTGAACCTAATAGATTACAGGGTGAATGGAGAATATTAATATCGACTCAGTCCGAAAAGTTTAGAAGAGGAGAATGGATGTCGACGTTAGCGCATGAGATGTCGCATGTGGATGATTATATGAAATTTGCTAATTACTTTGATTTGAAATCGTTTCGGGATATTATGATACATAAATATTATGCACCGTTTTTTGTTTGGACGGAATATAAGGCTAAGAGTATAGGATATAATTTTCTATTAGTATTATATCATAGTGATGAAAAAGATTATAACGAAATACGGGAAAAATATCAATCCTTGTATGATGAGAGGCAGCCGATAAGATATGAAAAATTGAGGTTAAAAGTTTTGGCAGATATAATGGAGGAACTTGCCGAGTATAACATGGTCAATAAAATATTTGGTGTTCAATATGATGTAGATATTGTCTTACGAAATTTTCCTAAACAAGAAAAAGAGAGGATGGTTCGTTTGCATAATATGTTAAGGGCATGTATGATGGATCATAGAAAATTTTTTGAAATTATAGAAGATATAAAAAGTGAAGTAAGCCCTTATAAATAAAGTGAAAATGTTTGCATACCCTCTATGGTAGTGATATAATGTTATTAAGTAAATGATGAAGTACCCCAACAGATGTTGGAAGCCCGAAGGCGTGGGAATGGTTAGAAGTCAAAAGAGTAGACTTCTGCCATTTCTGCGTCTTTTTTGTTTGCGTGGGAAAGAGAAAGAAAGGAGTAGTGAAAGTATGCAGCATGGAGTAGTGAAGTGGTTCGATCCAGTCAAGGGTTATGGTTTTATTGCCGGAGACACTGGAGCAGATATCTTCGTACATCAGAGCGATATTCTGATGAAAGGTTTTCGCAATTTGGAAGTTGGCCAAAGAGTCAGCTATCAGATCGAATCAACGGATAAGGGCAACAAGGCAATCAATGTAGTAGTGGAGTAAAGGAGAGGACTATGAGTAAGATTAACACAAAAGCGGTGAAAGACCAAGTTGTAAATATGATGGAAGACTTAAAAGAAATTGTAACGCTTTATATGAGTACGGACCGGGAGATTGCGACAGTAGAGGGTAATACAATCCTAGCAAGAGAATATAAAGACGGACAGATTAGTACAATCAGAAAAAGAATGGCAGGAAACGCAAGAACAAAGTTTGACAGCTTGCAGGCACATTTTGAGGGGTTATTGGATGTTCTCCGGGAGAATGATAATATCTATGATTTCTCGGATCCAGAGTTTTCGTCTTGTATTGCGCTTTTATCAGCAGCAGAAAAGCCGTTGCCGCTAGAAACTGTTTTAGGAATTGCGGGGAAATTCTTAGGGAACCGGCAGGCATTGCTTGCATTGGTGGAAGTGTCCAAGGGACCAAATAAGGACACTTTAAATAAAATGATTTTCAATACAGAATCAGAGGCAGAGAGATTACAGGATAGATTGATTGAGTTAGATATCAATTTTCCAAAAAGTATTTTGATGGTTCCGGCATTTAAAGAGGATATCTTAAATATTGCTAATGCATGTGGGGAAGAACTGACAGAGGAAGAAAAAGACCTTGGAGCAGACTATCAGGAAATTGTGACGATGCAGATGCGCGCGGCTATGGGGCTTAGTAACTAAATAATAGATAAGAAGTGCTCTGGACTTTCATTCCTCCGATCGTCCAGGGCATTTTTGAAGGTGGTGTAAGGAGTGGATAATGAACAGTTAGTTGTCCGGATTTGCGCCGGCGAAAATCCGGCAGACAATATGCTTGCCTTATGGCAGCAGAACAAAGGGTTTATTCATAAAATGGCGGTTAAATATTCCAGTTATGCAGAAATAGAAGATCTGAAGCAGGAGGGATATATAGGTTTATGTGAAGCGGTCAGGCATTACGATCCTGCTGCCAATGTGCCATTTATCAATTACGCTGCCTTTTGGATTAAGCAGACCATGCAACGGTATATAGATAACTGTGGTGGTGTGGTAAGGATTCCGGTTCATGCGAGAGAGTGGATAGCGAAATATAAGAAGATTACAAGTGAATACCGGAAATACTATGGCTGTGAACCAACAGACGAGGAAATGAGGACATTTCTCGGCGTAAGTGCAGAGAAACTTGAGAACATAAAGAAAAGCATGAGAATGGGGCAAATACAAAGCCTTGACGAACCTTTGAGCGAAGAGGGAGAAAGTTTTCTTGTGGATACAGTAGCAGACAGTAGTGATATAGAAGAGGATGTGATTAAAATGCTGGATACTGCTGCCATGAAGAAAGAATTGTGGATTGCTGTTGATAAACTGCCAAAGGAGCAGGCAGAAGTTATCAGAAAGAGATACCGGGAACGCATGACAAGGAAAGATACAGGCGAGGTTCTTGGTATTACTGCCGGAGCAGTACATAATCTGGAGAGCAAGGCAATGAGAACGCTCAGAATGCCCCATAGATACCCGAGGTTCAAGAAATACTATGAAGAATATTTGTCGGCACATAGCTTTCAGCATGTGGGTGTTGAGAACTTCCGCAGGACATGGACAAGTGAGGTGGAGCGTGAGGTACTGAGGGAAATGGAATGGGAAGAGGAGCGTAAACGGATTATGAGAGAGGCTGACCAGGTATTGTTGGAAAATGCATGATACTGAAATGATACTAAAATATGTGCAATAGATAGAATTAAAAGATTTTGATGTGAATTTAGTGGTTAAAAATCAGAATAAAAATCTGAAAAAGTATATAAAAACATGAAAGACATTGTGCAGAAATAGGCAGTGCAGATAATGGAAAAGATGGACTTATCCTGTTTACAGGAATAAGGACATCTTTTTTGTTATATATAGGGCATATGCCGTCAAGCGAGATACAGCGAAGCGGAGTCGAGCTTGTGTGCACTGCCGTAGACGGTTGAAAGAAAATTGAGTAAATATTTCAAAGTGTAAGAAAGGACAACATGAATTTACATATGAAGGAGCAACAGCTTCCTTGAGTTTCCGCAAACTGTAATTCCAAAATGAATATAATCTCCCAAAGTACCAATCTGCCACTTTTTTGAAAAATGTAGAATGGCAGTTCTGCAAATAGAGGTACTTTAATAAGCCCCGCCGGAACCGGACTTTGGGAGATATATTCTTTTATCTATTTAAACAGCCAGCTTAAGGCAGAGTTGACGGTATGCAGGACGCTTTGTCCTGAACCAGAGCCTGATGCCTTCTTTTGCATACGAAAGTATGCCGGAGATACCTTTTGCCAGCCTGTAATAGCAGAATGCTATTTTTTCTTTGACCGGATCTGCAGTCTGTATGATTGCTGCTTTAAGTGCATTCGTTTCCGATTTCATAGAAATATGACCCAGAAATGCCATGCACAAGGTGAGATAAAAATTTAATGCATTGATCGCTTTCAGCTTCCGTACCCTAAAGTTTTCAAACTGGAACATTTGCTTTTTACAGCGGAAATATTCTTCGATTTTCCATCTGGAAAAGTAAAGTTTAGCAGTCTTTATCACATCATCTTTGGATTTGATTTCCCTGTTTGTCGCAAGCATCATGGGGTGTTCCGTAATGCCATAGACAAGGACGAGATAAATATCTTTTTTGGAAGCAGTGATCTGTACTTTTATGTGGGAAAGATAAGCATCATGCAGCTTCCCTTTATAAAACAGCGGGAGTTTCACCTTGCCTTTCCTACGGTTGCGCAGTTCTGTAGCATATACCCATTTATTATGGTATAGCAGTTTGCGTTTTGCGGTCAGTCGGATCACATACTCCTGTTCCATGGAATCCAGTTTGAGAAACATCTTATTATCATCATAACCACGGTCCATGATCAAGGTTGCTTTTCCGAACAGTGCTTTCGCACGTTCCATTGCAGAGAAGGTTACATCGTTGATGGAAGTGAAATCCTTCTCTTTAGAAGAATGGATCTCGGAAAAAATGCTGACAGGGTGGTTGCTGTTTGTAAGAACTGTGGCTTCTGTAACGTGAAATCCTTTTTTATAGACATTTTTTGTCTGTGTGCTTTCAGAGCCATCGCGAACCCAGCCGAGAGATTCGAAATGATAGCCGTCAGGTTTCACGACATCGCTGTTATCGATATGGATTACCGGATTCTTTGGACACCATTTCCTAACCTGCAGCAGATAAGATTTCAATGCAGCTTTAGGAGTGCCTTTTAGCAGATGTCTGGAAAGCCTGTCTACGATATTGATTTTTTTGGAAGGTTCATGCAACTGGTCCACGATATCGGTAAGCAGGCAGCTGCCAGAGGCAAGAATGCCGTAATTCATGTCAGCGATAAACTTTCTTTCTGGTTTAGAGAGTTTAGAGGAAATTTTATTTGAAAAAGATAAAATTTCCCGTTTCATTTGATAAGTATTTGATGTAAAATTAACCATAAGGAATCTCCTTTATTTTTGTTTAGTAAGATTTTTGTTTGGTAGCTTAATTTTACATCAAAAAGGAACGGGATTCCTTATATTTTGGCATTTTTTGAAAGTTGTTTATAATAAAGCTGAAGGTATTAGGGTTCTGTGGATAAATCTGCGGAAACTCAAGCTTATTTTTAACATTATCATGTGATTTTAAAGTGAAAATATTTAATTGGGGACGTAGATTTTCTTAAAAAACTACGTCCCCAATTTTGTAACTTTTTCAAGAACATCGAATGTCACAAAATTCCATCCTCTTCCAAAGGCTGCATGATCCATCACTTTTAAATATTCTTCAGCATCAGCTGTTTTCGCCCATATTTCTGCTGTTTCTTGACTTCCTGCTGTCGCTACCATTCCATCAATTGAAAGGTCTCTTGCCACATCAATGCCGCCTGTATTTTTTAAATCTGAAATTGCTTGTTTTAACTGTTCTTCTGCGTTATCAATCTCTTCTTTCGTCGAATAATCTTTATCTAATATCACCTGTGCCTTTGTAAGTGCTTTCTGAAATGGAGTCCATTGTGCTGTTGCATAATCACTCTCCTCATAAGAAGATTTCGCACGTTCAACAAGTTCTGTCAGCCATACCTTGTCTGCATCTTCTGTGTCTGGAAGTTTGGTAAGTTTGATTACAGAACCACCTTTTCTTGCTATGTTCAGGTCAATACTGTCTGCTGCTGTCACAATCGCATTTTCTGCGGACCATAGTTACATATTCTCCTACTTCTCCATCGATGAAACGTGTTTCATCCCAGATTGCAGGAAGATTGTCAAATAATCCTCGTATGTCTTCTCTTAAATAGGTAGTATCTTTATCACCCATACATGGAATCCCTGCTTCAATCAAAATCGGGATAGCCATCTGTTCCTGATTCGTCTATACATCTGTATGTACATGCTCATCCCCACAGATTCCTTCACGAACTAAAATATGTGGATAAGTTCTTGTCTCTCTCATAACTACGGACAATCACAGAATAGAAATACTGTTCCGTGACTTCTGTCTCTGCGAAAACAAATGTAAGTCCCTTCGATGTATCAATTACACTGTTTTTTAATCCTAATACGGAGCCGTCTTCGATAAATATCTTTCCATCTTCCACAGCAGTATATGCCAGACCATACTCTTTGGTCATCTGTACATTTCCATCAGGCGAAACAACTCCCCACATCGTACCGATTGCAACTTCATCTGTAACATTTACCTGACATCTTGCAGTAGCAATTCCAGCTTTTGCAGTAATCACTGCCCTACCTTTACCAACTGCTGTCACTTTACCCGTAACAGCATCTACCGTTGCAGCATCGGGGTTATCACTCTCCCATACAACTTCTTTATTAGCTGCGTAAGCGGAAAAACATCTGCTCTTAATGTAACAGCGCTGTCAAGAGCCATGGAAACTTCTGTTTTTAAGTTTGAAGGGTTCACCACATATTTTTCAAGCTCTATCGTACCTGTAACAGTCTGCACGCCTGCGGTTTCTGTCTCGTCGGATCATCTCACGAGTGTCTCTTAATGTATTGTTATAGAACTCTTTGCAAAGTTATGTTTTATTTGTTGTTTTTTGAGTCTATTAACAACAGATAAGCTTTTGGTGACATTCCCATTTCTTTTTTGAAAGCTTTAGAAAAATGTTGGAGACTACTGAATCCTATTTCCAAAGCAATTTCACTAAGCGTATAATTTTTTGACATCATCATTTCCCACGCTTTATCAATTCGAAAAAAAATGATAAATTGTGAAATTGGAATTCCTAACGCAGATTGAAATAATTTACTCAAATAACTTCCAGAGATATTGCAAGTTTCTGCGATATCTTTCAATGTTATTTTCTGTGCATAATTTGCATTTAAATACTTTATCGCCGTAATAAAATGCTTATTTACATAGATATCTTTTTGTGCAAAAAAGAATTCAAGCTCTCGAAAAACGAGAAATAGTAATGATGCTGAATGTAAATTATAAATCTCTTTATAATAAATATTTTTAAAAGAACATTCCCAAAAAATGTTATCTAAAATACGGTGAATTTCTTTATTGGGTTTAAGCTGCAAAAATTTTTTATATCCAAAAGAGAAATACTCCATAATATCCACATAAGAGTCAGGTGCTAAAAGTGCAAACGTAGAATTCTTGTTAATAGAATACGTACTGCAAACCAGCTTATAAAAAGTACATTGATTATCATTTGAACAAGTCAAAGTATAGGGATATCCTCGAAAAATCAATAGTATATCATCCTGCTTCAAGTAAATTGATTGCTGAGCAATTGCAACAAAAAGACTGCCCTCTAAAATATATAATAATGTAGGAGCTGAATTGATCTCTTGAGGCAACGTTTCTTTGGGACATAGTTCTATTTCCATAATACTGTCCGATAAACTAAAATTAAGAGGAGATATTGAATGATTAAGCTCTATATAATGTTTCACGTTTTTTACTCCTTCTATTAATACTAAATTATTTGGACGTTTTCAAAATACTAGAACCCGCATAAATACAAGATTCCCTTATTACGTTTTTATTATACAACGCATTTTCAGATAAGTCTTTAGGATTTTTTATGGTGTTTGTATGATTTTCTATCACTTTTATACAGTTTCTTGGTACTCTTGTCTTTTCCATGTTCAAATTCAATCCAAAGATTTCAAAGCGTTTCTGTAATCTACGTTGCAGATACTTTGCCTGTTGAATGGTTCTGTCCAGTGCTGTTGGTATTCCTAATGGCTGTAACAATTGCTACCTTGTTTCCCTTTATATAATCTCCCGGTTCCTCTCGTACTATAAATCGTCTCACGCCTTCAGCTTTTATGCCTGCTATGACATCATCTGACTCCCTCTCCCAACCTTTTTCGACCATATCTTTTTATATGTAAGTAGGGTCTCCCGAGGTAAGACACTAATCTTTCGTTCCACCTTGTGGTTCATTACATGTGACGGTAAATACCTGTGGCTGGACTTGCGCCAACTAGATTATCGCCATGCTCGGCACACAATTTTAGGGGCAGATGTGACTCCCCCGAGTCACATCTGCCCCTATTTGAAACCATCTATTTCCAGACAGCCCCTTTAACTCATCTTACTCTCCAAACTTTCTCCTGCAAGTCTTGGTGAACAATTCAAGTCAGCTCTTCTAATATAGTTTTTTCGAATCGCTGCACATTCGATATTATCTTCTTGCTTTTCTTCTGAAAGAAAGAACTGCTGCAACTGCTGCCATTAACATTGTCATCATCACTGCCGTCTGACCTGCATCTCCTGTCTTAGCTGCTGACTTATCAGATACTTTCTTACTTCCATTATCGCTTGCAACTTTGTTACCAGCGTTGTTATCTGCTTTTGCAACAAGATTTTTCTTAGCTTCCTTTAATTCTTTTTCAGCTGCTTTTACCTCTTCTTCTGTGGCATCTTCATCTGCAAATACTGCCTTCGCTGTGTCTAATGCTGCTGCAAACGCTGTTGCTGATTTTACAGTATAATTAGCAATATCTACTGCTTCTGCATCCTTGATCAAGTCTTCTAACTGATCTTTATTCGGAATTAATCTTAATTGGAAGATTGCTTTCTGTAATTCTGCATATGCTTTGTCAATTTCTTCCTGTGTTACTTCATCCATTTCGAGAACTCTCTGCGCTTCTTCGATTGCACCTGTTAAAATTACCTTGCTTGTTTCCGTGTATTTTGTCAGATCATATTCCAATGCCTTATTTACAAGCTTCTGTAATTTTGTCTTATCTACCGGAATTATTTCTAATCCTTCAATTGCTGCTTTCAATGCTTCTGCTGCCGCATCAATCTCCGCTTGAAGTGCATTTTCATCCTTAAGAACTCCCTGTGCTTTTTTAAGTGCATCATTCAGCGCTGCCCAACTTTCCGTTGTGTAAAGTTTTTCTTTTAAACCTTCTGCGTGAACTACAAGTTCTTTCAATGCCGTATTGTTTCCTGTAAAGTCTAACATCTGCACCATTTGAAGAAGTCTGTCGTATGCTGTGTCTACTTCCGCCTGTGTTGCCTTTTCGTTATCCATGACTGCTTCTGCTTTGTCAAGTGCTGCTTCGAATGCTTTCTTAACAGCCGGTACTACGTCTGTATAGTCTTCACTGTTTTTCTGACCCTGTGCATATTCGATCAATGCTTCTAAGTCAGCCTTATCAGTTTCTCTTACCAGAGTAATATTTCCATCAATCACATCATCGCCTGACACTACTATATTAGCCACTGATTCCATACATTTACCCAGTATTTTTTCAATTCTTACAATATAATTTCCATTTTGAACTTCGGTGTCAATCTCATATGCACCATCTGCGTCTGTGACTGCTGTTCCCAAAACATTTGCATATTCACTATCTGATTGTGCATATAAATCTACCTTTAATCCGCTCAAGTCTTTCAAACCGGTTTCTCCCGGTTCTACCTTACCGCTAACTGCATATTTTGTTACATCCGTGCGGCGAATGAATTTCGCATCTGCCCAGTCAGCATTATCATTTCCATTTTTTCCGTCTTTTCCTAATGTAGCAACTAATTTCACTGTCTTGGCGCCTTCAATATCTACACTGATGAATTTTTTTGCAGTTTTTCCATTCATATCACCGCTGTCATATACCTTTTGGTTATCCTTCCAGACTTCAAAAGTAACACTGGCTTCAGATACATTTCTTTTCACATAATCAATACCTACATAACTCTCAAATCTTGAATAACCTTTATCTTTCACATTATAAATCAACTCAGAATATGAATTTACTGCTAATCCTTTATCATACCATACTCTTTGTCCATTTTCATCTGAAAGACTCACTTTTGTTGTGTCTGTTCCATCATAGCTTAATATTCTGTCAATTCCTACAGTTCCCCATCCGGTTGGAGTTGATTCGCTTTCCCATTGCAAATCCGAAACATATTCTACGCTTTCTTCACATTCATGTTTTGTAATTTTTACTTGTTTTGTTACCGGTCTGTTATTATTTAATTCATTCTGTGCCACCAGTACAAAACTTCCTTCTTCCACATCACCTTGAACTGTTACCAATCCATTTTTATCAATAGTAACACCCTCCACAGGTTCTTCCAGACTCCACTGTACAGCAGCGTCGTTAATAGAGTATCCTTCAGCTGTTTCCAAGTTAAATGTATATTGAACTGTTTTCTCCTGTCCATTTTCAATGCGGATACGATTAAGTCCTTCGATTTCTGCACGCACAATCTTGGTATCATCGATATAACGAACTGTGGTATTCATACATGTGGCGTCATTTGCATTTGTTCCTGCATTATCCACTACAAACTGCAGTCTGTCTCCTTTTTCTAAGTCTGTTACAATGGCTTCATTTAATGTGCCAGCTGCCTTCAAAATATGAACTGCATCTTTTGGCCAGATTCTTTCTCCATTCTTAAGAACAGAGATTCCTACATCGCCTACTTGTGATGCATATTTTGCAGCCCAAAGCTCAACATATACTTTGCCTGCTTTTTGTGCAACATAAGTTCTAACTGCATTCCAACTATTTCCCGGATGCATATATTTCGAACCACTTCTTAAGTATGTTTCTGAACCTTGCATACAGTACTCACCATTTTTTACATAATATGGTGCAGCGGTAAGAGGTTTTATCTCACCTGTTGACTTATTCATTTCTTCGTATACCCAATTATCATTTCCATTTTTGAGCATATCATGTACTTTTACAGGGTTTGATTCATATATACTTCCCAACTTGCCTTCTATCTGAATATGATATTGCGTTTTTGCTCCATTTTTCGCACTTACTTCTACTACAATGCTATTGTTTTCATCCAGCTCCTGAATTACGATTGGCTCATCTGATGAAACTGCTTTTTTTCCATTAATTTCAATAGTTGCTTCCTCATCCATAGGAATAGCCCGAACACGAAGCTCGTTTTCAAATCCGTCTAAACTTAATGTATAATTTTTAACAGCAGGGTCAAATACTAAATCTTTATTTTCAATCGTCAGACCTTTTAAATAATATTCAGCTACAGACTCAACACCCATATCTTTGTATACTTCGAATTCCGAAATAGTAGCATTTGAAAATTGTTCTCTGTCTGCATGTTCCCCTACTTCTGTAAATCTTACTTTTACATAACGCACATTTTGAGCTGTAAATTCATCAAGCACATCACTCGCCTGAGAACTCTTTGTATTTGTAATTTGCTTTTCCCAATTCTCTTTGTCAGAAGATGTGTAGATTTCATAAGTATATGAAATACTATCATGCTCCAGACCAATTTTGGCATTGCGGACATTATATTGGTCTTCCAAATCTACAATCCATTCCTGAGGATTGGCATTTTCACCTTCGTGAACTTCCTCCCCGCGCCAAATTGTAGTGTCTGTACCATCATTTGCCATGTGAGGTGTTGTTTCCCCAACACTGCTTGATGCCTCTGCCGGTTTATTTAATGCCAAATTTTGATATATTTCACTTTCGTCTAAGCTTCCTTTTCCTTCATAAATATATGGAGCAACCCACACACAGCTCGATTTTGTTTCCAAATCATGATTTTGATCTTCCACTTTTAATACTAATTCTTGTCCATCAGACACATTTACATTAAAGCTATACATCTGCCCAGATGTTACTTTTGGACTTACGTATTTTAAAACGCCATCCACATAAACTCTGAAAACAGCTGATTTTGTTAGATCGTCTTCTTTTACAAATACGCCTCCCGTAAGCTTTTCATACTTTCCTTCCAAATTATATTTCAAATCCATATTATTATAAACTGCAAGGCTGTTACTGTATGTATTATCTCCTACCGTAACCTTTTCTTTTTTCAGGCTCAGACCCGCATTTGGCCAACTATTCATCTGTTCTTTAGATGCTAAATATCCTGAAAGTTCTTCTCCAGTTCCTGTATACTCAATTTCTGTATAAGGAGCCGCTTTTTCTTCCATTTCCTGACTGGAAATCGTAATTTCTGCCGGTTCAAGTCCTTCTGATTCTACTCTTACAATAATTTCTCCAGCTTTCATACCTGCCTGAAGGTAGGCACCAATCATACCCGCTTCCGCTTTAATTGGATTGGCTCCTACTCTTGCATTACCATCTCCAACAATTTTGGCATCTCCCGATACAACAGTAAATTTCAACTGGTTGACCGCTGTATCACATACAGTTCCGTTTTCATCTACTACAGACGCATAAAGCATAACAGCGTCTGATCCATCTGCTGTCAAATCGATTCCTTCAAAATCTGCTTCTAATTGTAATTTTTTAGCTTCTCCGGCAGTTCTCACTGTCTGTGTTGCTACCACATTGCCATCCTGATCAAAACCTTCTCCAACCAGATAAGATCCGGAAGTATATGGCACATCCAGGAATTCAAACGGAGCATGTCTAAGCATCTCTCTGTTTTTTCCAGTCATCGGAGCCCTCTCCTCTGACCATAATGTTTCTCCGTTGCTTCCTTTCACGCTTAATTTTACCTTTTCAGCATTACTATACACTAAAATAATACGTTCTTCATCTGTTCCAAGCACTTTGAAACTTTCATTACTTTTATCAAGAACCGGCGCTTTTTCTGTCCAATAACTTGAAATGAATAACATTGGTCCTGATTCAAGTCCCATGTCTTTCAGATAAATATTTTCTTCTGCATCTCTTTGACTTGCCATTGCATAGTATGAAAATTTAGGAATACGGTATAAATCCCATAATCCACATGGAGACATATTATTTTCATAACCTCTGTTGTGGTCGATTCCGATCCAGCTTGTAGAACCAATAAATGCAGGATCATTTTCTGCCGGCGTTCTCTCTGCCCATTCAGCCATACTTAAATAACTTCTGGAAGAACCTTTTGCTCCTCCTTTATTTGAAGATGCACCATCTACCGGACAATAATAAACTGTATCTTCCTGGTTTCCCATCAAACGTTTCACTGCCTGAAGAAACATCGCTCCTTCTCCTCCTGGATAATAGCTTCCTGTTCCTCTTGCGGTACGACGATAAAAGAAATTCGCAGGACTATATTGCTCTCTGTAACTATCTCCATATTCTCTTTGGAAAGCAACTGCCATATCGGAACGATTTGCATCTTTATACATGATGTCACTCACTTCGTCCTTTGCACTGGCTGACATTCCTTTTAAACTATTCTCTGTTGCTGTTTTCACAGAAGGCGCTTCTTCCTTTGCAACTCTTGCCATTGATTGCGTAAAACTTCCCGGCGCACTTCCTGATTCATTTAATACAGTTTCATAAGCCAAAATACATGGTCTGTTTCTATCTCTTCTAACCATTTGTCTGATGTCATTATAGACACGATTTTTAAATGTATCATTATCTCTATAATGCTGCCATCCTGGAGTCGGTTCTAAAACCAATATTCCAAGCTCATCACATGCATCCAGAAAATCTTCTGATTGTGGATAATGTCCTGTACGGACTACATTGATTCCACCTTCCTTAAATTTGATTGCATCTCTTCTCTGTAATGCTGTCGACCCTGCATATCCTAAATAAGCATACTCCTGATGACGATTGACGCCAATCAGATCTTCCTGAATTACACCATTAATTTTCAATCCATAATCTCTATGCATCTCAATTTTTCGAATCCCAATAGGAGTTTCTACTTTATCAATTTCTTCTCCATTCAAAAGGACTGTAGATACTAGCGTATGCATATATGGTGTTTCTAAATTCCAAAGTTTTGGATTTTCTACAACAATTGTCTGTTCAAAAGACTTATCATTTCCTTTTTGAATTGTCTCAGCGCCAGTAGTTTCCACTGCCACTGCATTTCCTTCTTTATCTATGATTTCTGTCTTTATTGCTACTTCCTGGTTCTCTTCGCTTTCATTTCTTACATGTGTCTTTACAAAAACCTCTGCCTCTTCTTCCGATACATACGGATAATCTACTAAAATACCGCCGCCTGCCACAATATCTTCAAAGTTTGCATCAGTAATATGAACTGGTTCACATACTTCTAACCAGGCATCTCTGTAAATACCACCAAAATATGTAAAATCCAATTGATTTTGTGGTTTTCCCGGCGGCACATCCTGATTATCTGAATTATCCACACGTACTGCTATTACATTATCTGTTCCATCATATTTCACAACATCTGTAATATCTAAAATAAAAGGCAAATATCCTCCATACATTGTATTTTTTCCTGTTTTCGATGCTAATTTTGTCTCCATATGAGTACCGTTTACCCATACATCTGATACGCCCATTGCACCTTCAAACTCAATATATAATTTCTTGCCTTCATAAGAAGATGACACTGGAAAATGCTTAATATACATTGCTTCGCCTTGGTATGTTTTTCCCGGTCCACTGTTCATATAAGCTTCTTCACGCACAGTATGCGGAAGATTTACATTTTCCCATTTTTCCAATATTTCAACACTAAACTCTGGACTTGTTGCCTCTTGAATAAATTCTCTTTTAAATTTCCATCCTTGATTAAAATTCAACTTTTCTCTGTTTTCCTCAGATTGCTGATTATCGTTCACAACTTTTACCGCTTTCGTCTCTTCTGCAGATACTGTCAGCGCTGGAAAAACATTGAGCAACATGGCTGCTGATATAGCAGCTGCTATTATTTTTTTTGCTTTCAATTTGTATCCCTCCTGTTTCCTTCTGATGTAATATAAGTCCATTCACTAAAGATGGTACCATTTTCGCTATTATCTAACTACTCACCATCAATACAATTTCACTATAAAATAAATATTTTTTCATATTTTTTTGTGATTTTTCCTAGTAACAAAGTCGCCACCACCCGTAAAACGGGTGGCTCGGGACGCTGGCTGTAAGCCCTTGCTACCGGACAGCGTCTCAAGGCGCCCTAGACTTTCTCTTCGCTCAAGTCACTATTGCACTTGACGCGTTGCTTATACCCCTTAAAGGGGTGTTCGTACTACTTCGACTTAACCCTTAAAAGGGTCCTCGTACTCTTTCACACTGAGTTTATCCTGCATGATATCGTACTTCTCTTGGTCTTGGATATACTTTTTTATTGTCGCTTCATTTAATCCTACTGTGCTTACATAATATCCCTCTGACCAGAAATGACGGTTCCCAAACTTGTACTTTAGGTTTGCATGTCTGTCAAATATCATAAGCGCAGACTTTCCTTTCAGATACCCCATAAAACTTGAAACACTCATCTTCGGTGGTATGCTCACCAACATATGGATATGCTCCGGCATTAAATGCCCTTCTATAATCTCCACTCCTTTGTACGAGCATAACTGTTTCAAAATATCCCGTATATCACTTTTTAATTGATTATAAATAATTTTTCTCCTATACTTAGGTGTGAATACGATGTGATATTTGCACATCCACTTTGTATGTGCCAAGTCATAATTCTTATTCGCCATAAAATCACCTTTCCTTTCTTGCAATAGTGCCTGAACAACTCTATTGTAACGGAAAGGTGATTTTTTGTATAACGAATTGTCTCCACCCGCACAGCGGATGGGTTTTGGTTTCGCGCATTTCCATTTTTCGGAACACGAAAAACTCCAATGCCCTCAACAGACTAAAGCCCATACCAAAATGAGCCGCCACAGATGTGACGACTCATCGTTTAACACTATACTATTTTATCTTCTTTTTTTGAAAACCATCAATACTGCAAGTGCTGTTGCTACTGCCAAAACTGCCGGTAATGCTGCCCCTGCATCTTCATCACCTGTCTTAGCTGCCGCCTTACCATCGGCTTTATTGCTTCCATCATCGCTTGCAACTTTATGATCAGCTTTGCTTCCAACTTCCTTGTCTGCATCTTCTTTTGCATCTTCTTTTGCAACAAGATTTTTCTGTGCTTCTTCTAATGCTTTTTCCGCTGCTTTTACTTCTGCTTCTGTTGCATCTCCATCTGCAAATACTGCCATCGCTGTATCTAATGCTGCTGCGAAGGCTGTTGCCGATTTTACTGTGTAATTAGCAATATCTACTGCTTGTGCATTCTTAATCAAGCCTTCTAACTGGCCTTTGTCAGGGATTAATCTCAATCCAAAGATTGCTTTCTGTAAGTCTGCATATGCGTTGTCAATTTGCTCTTGTGTTGCTTCTTTATTGCCAAGAACTTTCTGTGCTTCCTCACATGCTCCTGTTAAAATTTTTCCTGTTGTTTCTGTGTATTCTGTCAGATCATATTTTCCTGCCTTATCCACAAGTTTCTCTAATTTCGTCTTATCTACCGGAATGACTTCCAGTCCGTCAATTGCTGCTTTTAATGCATCTGCCGCCACATCTATTTCTTCCTGAAGCGCATTCTCATCCTTAAGAACTCCCTGTGCTTTTGTAAGTGCATCATTCAGTACTGCCCATGAATCTGCAGTGTAAATTTTTTCATTCAGTCCTTCTGCCTGCAATACCATTTCTTTCAATACCGTATTGTTTCCTGTGAAGTCTAACATCTGTACCATTTGAAGGAGTCTGTCATATGCCTTGTCCACTTCTGCCTGTGTTGCTTCCTTTACAAGAACTTTTTCTGCTGCATCTAATGCTGTTTTGAATGCGTTCTTAACAGCCGGCACTAAGAATTCATATTTTTCACTGTTTTTCTGACGCTGCGCATAATCAACCAGCGCTGTTAGATCAGATTTATCAGGCGTCTTGTCTTCTTTGCTTGCTGATACATAGACCGTATCTTTATTTGCCGGATTCACTAATCCATCCTGAGTCTCAACTACTGGTGATTTTTTACCAACAGTTGGATGTGAACACCATTCAGGCATACGAACAATAAAATCATATGCCGAATCAGATTCTGCGATTTTACCGATATATGTAAGAACCATATTGTCTTCACTAATCTCTTTAAAATTCAAAACATCTTTGTTGCGCTCAAGTTCTGGATACAAAACATCTAATGTAGCAGAAGCAAGCTTGTCTGCATTTGTCGCAGGTTTTTTCAAAGTCACAATAGCTGTAATCTCGTCACCAGGTTTTGGCTGTTTTGGGAAAATCGTTACCGATTGAATAACACTTTCTTCCTCTTTCAACAGTTCTGACAACTGGTACTCTGCATAATTCATTGGTGCGCCATTATCAACATGTGTTTCATACAAAAGCCCGATACGCTTATCCGGAAGTTCCGTCAGACAAGAATAGATGAATTCGTCACGGTTGACTTCATAACGATATTTCCAATCAACTGTATATTTCTCTGCCAAATTGCTTCCTTCATTTTCATGGATCAAACCAATTCGAATAATACCATCCTTACGATTCTCACGATGTTCCGGACAAGACAAAATCAACGCTGGTTTTCCATCAATCATTTCACTGTAATTAATAACAGAAACCATTGAATTTCCACAATATGCAAGCTGTGGATCTTCTTTAAATTCACCATAAGTAATGCCATCCACACTATCTGCATATCCAAGATATCCCGTAACACCTCTTGCATACATACGAACGGTTCCGTCAGGAAGTTCTACAAACTGTGCTTCACTTGTTTTTCCCGGATTTACAGATGCATTGTTCGTCAATGTGGTAACCGGTCCTCGTTTCCATACTTTACCATTGTCATCACTGTAGATAACGCTGGATCTTTCACCTTGCCCGTCTGCTGTCGAATATACCGGTATTAAGATACGTCCGGCATGTTCACCATTCTGAATCACATAACCACGTCCAGGTCCAAATCCTAAAAATTTTTCGTTTTCGCCTTTTAATTCATTCAGTATCTGAGGAGCGGACCATGTTTTTCCATTATCTTTTGTAGATGCCATCCACAGATAAGATGTACGGTAAACCTGAAGTTCAGAATCTTCATAAAAAATGTTCATAGAAACATTTTTCCCATTATATTGCAGATTTGAGTCTCTCTGCTGAACAGTTAATGCTTTTCCAGCTTTATACAGATTAAAATCCTTGTCAACTGAATATTCGGTAGCGGTATCTGTTTCAAAATTCCAAACAGTTCCATCTTCCAGAATGCCCATTTTAAAGTTGTTCATATTGGAAACATCATTACCTTTTTCTGTCAATGCAAGATATTTTTTGCCATCTGCTTCAATCATTCCGGTACCGGCTTTACTCTGCCCCGCACCTGTTCCATATGGAAATGCATCTGCCATCAAATAAATTGTACCGTCTTCCGCCTGCACGATAACCGGATCAATAAAGGATGCACTATTTCTGGATACTGCCCCCGGAGTATCAGAAAAATCAACAAAATGGAACGGAATTGTTGCATCTTCCCATTTAGTCTGTCCGGCCGGCCGGAATACAACTGCTGTATCCAGATTATTCGGAGAATCACCTGCGCTGCCAAATCTTGCGTCAACAGCTGCCATTAATCCGCCGTCTTTCAATGTCATTAAAGCAGGAATACGATAGTATCTGGACTTCGTTGCGGCGAAAATATTTTCTTGTGACGATCCCTCACCATCAGGCACTGAAACATTAATATTTGTATATGCAATCATCTCTTCATCAGACATTGCAGTCGCATAAACACTTAAGTCCATAATGTCTCCTGCAAATAGGTAATTGTTGTTTTGAGATCGTGGTGTCTGTCCAAGCATAACCGCACTCATATTCTGTATATCTTTTACCATTTTCCACGTATTTTTATCTAGTTCTTTGGTATTAACCAATTCTCCGTTTGCAAAAAGCTTAAAAGTATTTTTCTCTGGATCTGCTACAAATGCTATAGCATTTCCCCCATCTGTTTTTAGACAATTTACTTTTGCATTATAATTTCCCCAAGAGCCACGATGTTCATATCCTATTGTTTGGTTCAATGCATAAATATGAAAATGTTCTGCTACTGCATTGCCATTAGAAAAACTAATCAAAGAACCTAGCGACGCTGGTGTAACAAACTGAGCTGTTATCGTAACTGCATCCAGCTCTTTTGATGCATTCAAAACATCCTCACCCAGATTACGTCCACTGTTTCCGTCAAATTTAGCAGGTTCTTCCATCGTATAAATCAGATCTTTTGACTCAGCAATAAATTCTGTATTCCCTTTCTCGGAAACATTATTAGCCAAATCAAATGCATCTACTTCTACTTTATATTTTGTCCCTTTTTTCAGTCCCATAAGCTGATAACTTGTGCCGGATACAGTATCTTTCAATTTACCATCTACATAGATATGATAGCCTTCCACAGCGACATTATCACTGGAAGCTTCCCAACTAATCAGTGCTTTCGTATCCTGAATTTGAGATGCTTTTACATTAGAAGGTACAGACGGAGCCTCTTCATCCCCTTTGTTCTCATAACTAATAACCGGTGTAACAAAAACTCCCGGATTATCCGCATCAGCTGCAGTCATATTTTCAATGCGGATATAATCGCCTTTTTCCACTTTAAGCGATTTTGCTTCCAACGGAACAAATGCTCCTGCTGTTTCTGTCATATTAATCGGTTCAATAATATCTTCACCATTTTTTGTTATCTTTAAGAAAGACGGTCCTCCCGAGGTCACTCCTCGGAGCTTTGCTCCTCCCGAAACTTCTCCGCCGCCGAAACTTACCATAATATGTCCTGACTTAGGTGCACGCCATGCCATGACTGCACTTTCAACATTCGTACCATTTTTGTTATACAGCGGACCTGATACAAGACCATCCCGGGTATTCTTATTACATCCGACAGTTGTCCATGTATCAGACATACCATTCTGATAACTTTCCATCCAACCGCCCCACTCATCTTGTACCTCCATATTCCGGTATTCTCCGTCTTTTGTCCTATACTGATAGAACCACACATTTCCTTGTTTTAAAGAATATTCTTCTTCATAATTATAGGCATTTTTAATTCTGATTGTGTAATCTTTGGTCACACCACTTTCTGCACATATATGCAAAATCATTCCGTCTTCAACCAAAATGTTTCCGACTTTTTTTCCATCTCTCAAAATGGCAGCTTCTGCTTTTGGCGCAATTTCAATATTTTCTAAAATTTCTGAAGTTGTTGTCGGATTTTTCTCCTGTGCCGGAACATTCAAAAATTGATTTGCACCACTTCCTGTAATCATATATGGAGTACTTACAATTTCAGAATTAGAATCCGGTACATAACGACCGGTCTCGAATACACCAATATCCGGCATCATATCCAGTTTATTTCCGAAGAAATCCTTTCCGCCTGCATCGGATACCGGCTTCCCGGCATCAATAGCAGGTGAATCCTCCTGAAGTTTATACCCGTCAAATACACTGCGGTCATAAATTTTTTTGTTTTCCTGGGCGCCGTTTGGAGCACTTCCGCCTTCTACAAATTTAGGATCTTCTGTGATTGCATTCTCGTCCTGCGGAATCGTAGAATAATTATAATAAATATTGTTACTCCATGTTCCCTGCACTCTATTCCAGTTACATACTGATGCCGGGGCAGAGGTACTGCCTGCATAATAGAAAATATTATTGTAAATCTGCGTCTTTCCACCTGACATACGGTTGACCGGAACATTTTCTTTCATATAAAAAACATTATTATAAATTTCCCCGTTCGGGTTATTAGAAAGATTCAACACTCCGCCAAGATCATTTTGGCTTATATTATAACGAAAAACAGTGTTGACAGCCTGTTGAAGACAAAACATCACACAGCCTCCGGCATTATTAGATGAATAATTATACTGATAAATACAATTGTCACCGGAATCCGCATCCCACGCCTGACTGTCCTGACTAGGATATGCATCATAACACTCATTATACTGGAACAATGGTGTCTTACATTTCCACGGCCAAATACCGGCTGCCAACATTCCTCCACGGTTTTTTCCTCCGTTTTTCTCACTGACAGGATACTTGTAAATTTCCTTATTCATATCACGTGCAAATTCCCTTGCTACATTACGTTCTATTAAAGGCCGGAAACAATACATAACTGTAATTCCATCTCCTCCTAAATCAGAAAGATAATTATTACGAATTACAACATTTGTAGAACCGTATGTCCTTACTGTGTCATCAGGAAGCTCAGCAGTCTTAAATTTATCCCAATAACAAGTATATCCGACTGCAATCCCCCAACGGTTTACATTATTTAAATTACAGCCTTCAATAAGAACATCATCATATTTTGCAATGCCAGAAGCTGGGTCCTCCGGCTGTGCGCAGACCATATAAATGCCTCCGTTACACATATGTTTATTGTAAACATTTCCCTGTATATTACTGATATCCAGATTGCGAAGCACGATATGATCCACCGTTCCGATATTCTGTGCCACACCGGCTACACCGGTACGATCCATTCTATCTGCCGAATTATACTCTTCGCCCTCTTCAAAATGACCTTCATTCGTCATTGCAATATTGCTGATTTCAATGTATTCCACATCATATAAAAGAATACACGAAGATACATCGCCTCTTAGGACATGGCTGCTGCTATCCAAAGACGACAGGTTATAGTCCTGATGCCATACCCCTTTTCCATTTGTGTTGATTACAGGAAGCGGCTGAGACTCATCCCCATAACAGCTAATAATAATAGGAGCCTCTTTTGTTCCCGAACCCTTTACGTGAAGATACTGATCATTAAATTCAGAACCTCTTTCCAGTAATACCTGATCGCCGGCCTTTAGCTCTATACTGTTAATTTTATCCAAAGTTGCAAACGCCGCTTCTTCACTTGTTCCTTCATTCTCATCGTTCCCCTTTGAACTTACATAATAAACAGTTGCCCCATTCGCCTTTTCATGAATTGCTTTGGCTGTCGGCACTGTTATTGATGGTTCTTCTGCTAATACTACCATTGACGTAGCGTTATTTAATACCATAGTTAATGCCAGCGTAGCCACCAAAGATTTTTTAATACGTCTCATACTTTTCTTTTCCTTTCTTTTTTGAAATTTACTGCTATTTCCAGATAGAGAATTACATACCTTTCCTCCTTTCTCACTTCCCATATCTCAAATACTATCTCAATTGTCTTGCCGTATAACTATACAATTTTTCTTCATTAAACTTTACTTTTTGTTTTTTAATTCTTTCCTGAATCAAATCATCATATTTTCTTTCACGAACAGTTTTTTCCACAATACCTGATACTTTTTCAAATGAAATATATCCGTTATTTACTCTATCAGTACAAAAAATCAAATAAATCTTTTCATACTCATTGATGACATCTGTTATTTCTCCCGAAGAAATCTCACCCGCATATGCCAAAAGTTCCGCATATGCTTTTTCATAGCTGGCATAATTTTCTCCTTTTATATCAATTGTTTTGTAAAACGGTTTCAAATTCGGAAATTCTTCCAACGCCTTCTCCAATGAATGGTACGAAATTGCTGTCTCCCGTACACGCTGAACTTGTTGTTCCATCTGCAAACTATCATACCCTTCAAACTCTGATAGATTCAGATCCAACTCCAAATAGGATAGCTTCAGATCATCTTCACAAGTATAATAAATGTCTTTGTCGCATTCATATTGTTTATGAAGCTCTTCTTCTGAAATGTTCATATCTGTATTCTTATTATCCGCACAATATCTTTGACGAATTTGATCCGCACGATACTGCATGTACTGCTCTATTTCAAAATGGTCCAAACCTGTAACAACTTTACCAGCCATAATTTCTGCCTGTCGATTTTTATTTTCTTCTTCCAGCTCTTTTTTCAATTCATCAAAATCTGCATTTTCCAAATATCCACATTGAACAGCAAGTGTACTTACCGCATAATACTCTTGAAGAATATGAATTGCCTGTTCTGCCGCCATCTCATAAGGAATTCCACTATCTGTGGGCATATCCCATGACTCTATCGTAATTCCTTGTTCTGCCAACCGCGTTTGAACATTATTTCGCGCTTGAAAAACAGCCCTTTGGTATTCTTTTTCCCCAATTTTCCTTTCGTCTATATAAAGCAAACTCCTGTCTGATAATATTTTTTGTGCAATGATACCAGCTATTGCAATCAATACTATCGCAATTATCATAAAAGTAATTTTATATTTCTGATTCCATTTATTTTTTCTCACACCTGTCACCCATATTCGCGCCATTATTGTCTGTCTATTTATAGTATTGTAATCAAATATTTCAGCATTCTTCATTTCTATACAATAAATATTAACAAAATTTTATTCCATCTTCCATCATCATAGTTAGATTATTTTTATATTTATTGCGGTTTTATTGATTTTTCATTCTATCTAACTTGAATTATTATATTTTGAGATATATTATATAATTAGAGGAAATAACCTTATTTGCATTTGTTTATCAAGTATCTTAACTAACGGAAAGTGAGATGTGATAGCCATAAGTACAAATCGTTATGAAATTTATCCTGAACCTATTACCTTTGATTTTTTAAATTTAGTTTATACTTCTACTGCCAAATATGAAGGTGACTGGCACAGTACTTTACATGCTCATCAATGTACTGAACTTTTTTATGTAACGGCAAGTCAGGGGTTGTTTCGCGTGGAAAACGCAATTTTCCATGTACAGCGTGATTATCTTATTATTGTAAATTCGAACGTGGAACACACAGAACTTCCTTTCAAACATCATCCAATGGAATACATAGTACTCGGAGTACATGGTGGAGAATTCCTTCTCACAAATAGTGGAAATAACCGTTATTGTATTATCGACTGCTCAAAAAATGCACATGTCATTCGTGGTCTCATGGAACAAATTATCAAAGAAGCCAAAGAAAAGGCTTCTTATTATACGATAGCCGGAAATTCATTGTTACAGCTTCTCGCCATACAATTGTTGCGTGAAGGAAAATTCACGCTAATACCACAGCATACCAACAAACCAAGCATACAGTGTGCTGCCGTTAAGTATTATATTGATGAACATTTCAAAGAGGACATCACTTTAAATAAACTGGCAGAAATAGCTTTTTTGAACAAACATTATTTGGTTCACATATTTACACAAGAATATAATATTTCCCCTATGCGTTATTTAATGCATAGACGCATAGAAGAATCTCGCTATTTACTGGCGCAAACCAATTACAGCATATCTGAAATATCAAGTATGCTCGGCTTTTCCTCTAATAGCTATTTTTCGCAAACATTCAATCGAATCATCGGAATTTCACCTTCCAAATTTCGAAGTCTGAATATGGAATCATGATTCTGTTTGGTCACACTGCAATCCCCTGGAGAGGTTTTCTCTTATAGGGAACGAAGCTTTCTATAAAAAAACCGCTGAAGTCTCTCGACCTCAGCGATTTTTTTGGGAAATTTTTGCAGCCCTATTTTTCAAACACTATGTTGTTTTATCTTCTTTTCTTAAAAACCATCAATACTGCCAGCGCCACTGCTCCTGCCAAAGCTGCAGGTAATGCTGACGTCGCATCGCCTGTCTTCGCTGCTGCCTTAGAAACTTCCTTCTTGCTTCCATCATCGCTTACAACTTTGTTAGTCGCTTTGCTATCATCTTTACTTTCAACTTTTTCAGCCGCATCCGCTTTTGCAACAAGGTTTTTCTGTGCTTCTTCTAATGCTTTTTCCGCTGCTTTTACTTCTGCTTCTGTTGCATCTCCATCTGCAAATACTGCCATCGCTGTATCTAATGCTGCTGCGAAGGCTGTTGCCGATTTTACTGTGTAATTAGCAATATCTACTGCTTGTGCATTCTTAATCAAGCCTTCTAACTGGCCTTTGTCAGGGATTAATCTCAATCCAAAGATTGCTTTCTGTAAGTCTGCATATGCGTTGTCAATTTGCTCTTGTGTTGCTTCTTTATTGCCAAGAACTTTCTGTGCTTCCTCACATGCTCCTGTTAAAATTTTTCCTGTTGTTTCTGTGTATTCTGTCAGATCATATTTTCCTGCCTTATCCACAAGTTTCTCTAATTTCGTCTTATCTACCGGAATGACTTCCAGTCCGTCAATTGCTGCTTTTAATGCATCTGCCGCCACATCTATTTCTTCCTGAAGCGCATTCTCATCCTTAAGAACTCCCTGTGCTTTTGTAAGTGCATCATTCAGTACTGCCCATGAATCTGCAGTGTAAATTTTTTCATTCAGTCCTTCTGCCTGCAATACCATTTCTTTCAATACCGTATTGTTTCCTGTGAAGTCTAACATCTGTACCATTTGAAGGAGTCTGTCATATGCCTTGTCCACTTCTGCCTGTGTTGTTACTTTTTCATTCACTGCTTTCGCCGCATCCAATGCTGTTTCGAATGCTATCTTCACAGCCGGCACTAAAAATCCATATTTTTCACTGTCTTTCTGGCCCTGTGCATATGCAATTAATGCTTCCAGGTCAGCCTTATCAGCTTCCAAAGCTTCAAAACTTACCCTGTCAAGATTAAAGTTTCCAGGATTCACTTCTCCTTCCGCTCTAAACTTGATTGTAACTTGTCCCGCACCCAAATAAATATCATTCACAGTGATTTCGTTCCATTGTTTCCATGAATCCACTACCGGAACAGAAAAATCTTTCACTTTCTGATCATTAACATAAATTGCACCCGTCCGCGGAGAGTTATCCCATTGAGCACCATTTTTCTTTCCACAGCCTGCTCTGATCACAAAATCATAGATTCCTGAGTCTGTCACCTCAGCCGTGAACTGAACATAATTTCCTACTTGTTTCCAACCTGCCACATATCCTGTTCCGGAATATCCCGCATGTTCTTTGTCAATACGCAATTTTCCATTGTCAGTAACACCTTCTCCATCTTCCAGCTCAAATCGAGCACCAGGATAAATCTTCGGCAGAGAATGATAGAATTTGAGCCAGTCAAATTCACACTCTCCCGTAAACTTCAGAAAGATTCCACTTTCCACAGCATCTGTGTCTTTACAAGGTACTTTTAATACTGTCCAATTACCATCCTTCGGTAATTCCAATGTTGCCAGGGTCTTATCTCCAATTCCATTCTCATATACAATAATCTGACCATCTGCAGAATTACTCTTGACACGAAGCTCTACATAACCTTTATTTTCTCCTCTGACTTCCGGGAATTCCATCCATCCACCACTCTTAATAACTGCCTTCTGCCCCATCTGTGCTTCCGTATCTTCAACAATAGTAACATCCTGCTGTCCTTTTACTTTCCCGGCACCAATCTTTTCAAATGCATCAATGGAAGTATCGATCCGATTAAAAGTCAGCGAATCTAGATTGTAGTTACCAGGATTCGTATTTCCTTCAGCAAGAAATTTGAAGGTATGAATACCTGCACTTAATTCAATATTTTCAATACTATACTTTCTCCAGTCGCCATTCTTCTTTGAATCGCCCCAGGTCGGAGTAACTTCAAACTTCATCGCCCTTAATTTATCCCCATCCAGATACATGGTACCTTCACGAGGATTCGCATCATATTTGGAGTCATTCTTCTTTCCACAGTTTACATTGAGTGCAAGATTGTAACTTCCCGCTTTCTGAATATCTACCTTAAACTCTACTCCATCCCCTACATTCTTGAAGCCTTTGGCAAAACCAGTTCCTGTATATCCCTTCCACTCAGTATCTATACTTACACCACCAATAAAGGTACCGTTTTCTAATTCATAAATATCACCATCATGAATCTTCTGAGGCGGAAGTCCTTCGTCTTCATTTCCATCTTCTGGCTCTTTCTGAACAACATCGCTTAATACAACCTGGATCTCTGCACCAGTATCCTTTGTTTTTACATATACCGTGTCTGTCTGTTGGTCTAACCAATAAGCTTCTGCAGCATCATTATATGCTTCTATCGTATTCACCCGATCCACAATGTTGCTATTGACTTTCACACTGCCTACGCTTTCCATATGGTTAAACTTCAAGTTATAAGAACGATTCACTGGAGCATACACTGCTGCATTCCCGTTCATGCGCTCATTCACCTTAAAGTGAACGGTTGTATTCTGGTCATCACACTCAAAGGTTGTCGTGGAATACGCATTTTCTGTAATATATTTACGTGATAATCCATCATCCTCATAAAGAGTAAAGGATGTCTTTCCTTCCGGATAAATGTCAATCGTCAATGGATCTAGTGGTTTCTCATCCGCATAATTAACATCCGGTCCCATCGGAACAATCGCGCCAGCTTTTACAAATACCGGGATCTCATCCAGGTTTGCAGCAACATTTATCGTTTTGCCGTTTTCGCCGCCTGCATAACGCTCACCAGTATAATAATTGTACCACACAGTCTGCGGAGGCAGCCATACACTTACGACTGTATCTGTCGCAGCTCCCGCCGGTGCCACGAGGAACCAATCTCCGTAGTAATACTGCTTATTTATATCCCATGCATCCGGATTGCTCTGGCTTCCATCCTCCAAAAGCATAGCACGCATCATAGGCACACCCTGACTATACCCCTGCCATGCAAGAGAATAGGTATATGGATACAGCGCATAACGAATCTTCAAATTCTGCTTCAATGTATCCTGTGCTGTCTGATCAAAGGTCCATGGTTCACGGCCATCATGACCATGCGTACGCATAATTCCATTCCAAGCGCCGAACTCAGAAACCCAGCGCGTGTACAATTCATTGCTCGGTCTGCTCATAAATCCACCTAAGTCATGAGAGGTCGTCCAGTACCCTATCAGACCTGTATCAATACTGAATCCAACCTGATTCAGCAATTCAGCTGAAGTCGGATTAATATCTCCAGACCATGCTGTTCCAAAATGCTGTCCTGCATAGCTTCCACGCGTGACAAACATCGGCCGACTTTCGTCTGTGTACTCCTGCCATGCCTCATAAGCCCCCTTGGAGGAGAAAGTTGGCGCAGTATTGCTTCCTAATACATCAAACTCATCCGGCCAGAACCAATCTCCATAACCAGTTGTGATAACACTGTCCATATAGGATTTTACCCATTTCGCCTCATTCTCCGGCTTATACAATTCCTTACCGCCGCAAGCCTCTGGTGTTCCCGCATTATTATGCAGACCCACCCTAAAACCAAGTTCATCTGCTTCTTTAAACATAGCATCAATATCCGGGAACTTTGTCTTATCATTGCTCCACATCTGTTTTCCGAATTTTTCACCGGCGCCAGTCTGTTTTCCACCGTTGTCTGCAATGTCTCCTCTCCACCCGAAGTCAAATACATAGCAGTCTGTAGGATAGCCATCATCTCTCAACTTATGAATCCACTCCAGAAACTCTGCCTGTGTTGCATTGTCATTTCCGTATTTGGAAAGCATAAAGCCATGAGCCCATTTTCCATATAACTCCATTCTTCCCGTGATTTCTGCATACTCATTCAAAATTGTCTTAAAATCCGGTCCATACATGAAGAAATAATCAAGGTAATTTTTCGTCTGAAAACCTCCACCCTGTCTAAAGAAAATAGTGTCCTTTTCAATCGTATTCAGGAAAATACCATAACCTACTGTACTCATGAAAAACGGAGCAACTACTCTTCCGTGAGACATGGAAAACTCTTTAAAATCCTGATTATAACGATTTAAATTAGCTCTCCTTCCATGATCTCCAGAGCCGAAACCGAAGATACCTCCGGCATTTTCTGTTCCTTCTTCTTTCTTTACTCCACGTGTTCCATCTGCATTCCAGTACATACCGTCATCCGCATCCCTACTCAGCAGATTTCCGGCGAGGTCATACATTCCAACTTTCAAGGAATTCTTCTCCACGCGGATTTCCATCTTATTTGTTTTGATAGAATAATAGGTATCTTTATCCTCAATTGTTTTCTCAACAGGCGCCCAGTCATTTTTCTGAACCATATAATATTGAGAATCTTCCGGGCGATATCCGTTCTCTCCATCCAGTGATAACTGCACTCGCACGGTTCTGTCTGTACACAGTTCTACTTTCACCTGTGTACCGTCAGTATTGTCAAAAATAATTACATTTCCATTATCCTGATTATCATAATCACGTACTTCACCAATTGTTCCTGCATCAGTCGCTGCAGCCCAAGACTCTATACTTCTGCCTGATATTCCAAGAGCAAAGTTAAGACTAAATACAAGCATGATACTAATTACTCTTTTAAATATATTCTTCCTCTTGCTTTTCATTTTTCTATACCCTCCTTTCGCATAGAACAAAAAAGGAAAACAATGAATATATCAGAATAAATTTCATCATTTTCCTTTTTCTTTTTAACTAAATTTACCTGACTGCATAATCCAGTTTATTTTTTCTTCCAGGCAGCTAATACTCCAAGGACTGCTGCAAGTCCTACTGCTACAGGTACTGCTGCATTTGCTGCATCTCCTGTCTTGGCTGCTGTATTGCTGGCTGTTTTCGTTTTTATATTAATTTCACTCTCATTCCCTGTATTATCAGAAGCTACTTTATCTTCTGATTCCTCTTCCTTTTGATCGGATGCATTGCTGCCGTCAGATACATCGCTGTCATTAGCGGAAGGATTTTTTCCGTCTTCTGAACCATCTTCTGCATGAGCCGCCTCTACTGCATCCTGCAATGCTTTCACTGCTGCATCCACTTTAGTCTGGTCTGCATTTCCATCTGCCATTACTTCTTCTGCCACTGCTATGGCTGCTTTTACTGCACTTACAGCCTCTGCGCTGTATGCGCTTAAATCCATAGTTTTCACATTTCCAAGTAATTCTTCCAGCTCACTCTTATCCGGAATCTTTCTCAAATTAAAGATTGCCTGCTGTAAACTGCTATATGCAGAATCTACTTCTTCCTGTACTGCCGCTGTATTGCCATAAACTGCTTTTGCGCCTTCAAGAGCTGCTTTGAGTCCATCTGCAGTAAGCTCCGTGTACTTGGATAGGTCATAGTTTTCTGCCTTATTAATAAGTTTCAGAAGTTTTTCTTTGTTTACTTCCTCTTTATCTTCCAGACCTTCGATTGCTGCTGTAAGTTCCTCAACCATTGCATCCAAATCTTCCTGAAGCGTATCCTCTCCTGCAATCATTGCTTCTGCTTTTGCAATGGCTGCATTTAAGATTGCTACGGACTCTTCCGTCTTTCCTTCTGTGGAAGTTGCTTTTGCAATCGCTACTGCGGATGCCAGGTCTGTTGGATTTCCTGTGAATCCTAAAAGATGTACTCTGCTAAGAAGCAGATCATATGCTTCGCTTACTTCTTTTTCAGTTGCTGTTGTATCTTCTTTTACTTTGATAGCTCCTTCAAGGGCCTCTTCAAATAAATCTTTTACGGTTTTTACAACCCACTGATATTCAGCCGCTTCTTTTTGTTCTTTTGCATATGCAATCAATGCTTCTAACTCTTCTTTGTCTGCCGCTATCGGAGCTTCTGACATCTCGCCTCCGTATACTTCAAATTCTGTAACTACAGATACGCCCCACATCGCATTTGTTTTGGTTACCAGTACGCGCATTGCTTTTACATTTTCCAAAGCCTGCTCAAAGACGATTTCAGACTGATACTGTGTTCTTCCGTCATGTACCGGCCATTTGATATCTGCCTTGCTGCCTACGCTTTCCCAGGTATCAGAGCCTTCGTGCTGTACGAGCACTTCGTATGAAGTAGGTCCTTGCTCATCTGCAAAATAAGTATTGAGAACGATTCTGTCTACTTCCATTGCTTTTTCCCATGTAAGGTCGAAATAAGATTTGTCGCTTAAAGGTGTTGCAAATGCATATACCCCATCTTTATTCGGACGTCCCTGGTCATCATAGATTCCATCGTTGACCCAGCCTGGCTGTTTTGTTACATTCCCTTGGGTTGCGGATGCTCCATCTGGTGCAGTTGCTTTTGCTAAGGGTGCAATATTTACATCAGGAACTTTTACCTCTACCTGAATCTGTACCACTTTATTTTCCGGATTCGCATATTCTTCGCTTACTGCAAGGATTCCGGTAAATACATAAACCCCTTCTGTCATAGGATCATAGTTCTCACATTCCCATTCTGTCACCTGTGCATTTACTATGCGTCCGTCTTTTAAAACAACCGTAACCTCTTCTGGAAGTTCAAGTTCTTCCATGGGAGTTGCATACACGGTTTTTCCTTCCGGTTCTTCTACAGATGCAATCTCTTTATCTTCCGGCTTTTCTTCCTTTTCTCCAAATGTCAGAGTTGCATCACCCCAGCCCACATGGTCACTGGAATTACTTTCTCCCATGTCTGCTCTTAATGTCAATACCTGACAATCTTTGATTTCCAGAGAAATCTCTTCGCTGTCGCCAAATACCAACTCTTCTGTACGATAGACCTCTTTGCCGTCTGCAAGGATAATGAATGTTACAGATGGCGCCCACTGCGGCTGATATCCTGCAACCTCATCATCGATTCCCACAACGGATGTAAAAGTACAATCTTGTCCGCCCACAAAAATCTGCGTATCAGAACTTGCATGTGCTCCTATTCCGGAAGTATATTCAGTTCCTACAATACTGATTGTTCTGTTTTCAATCGTCTTATTACGCTTAGTAGGATGTCCTGCCCATCCGGTTGTGCTCGAAAGCCATGGCGCATCTCCAAGTTTTACCTCCTCAGTACCTGTGCCAACTGGTTGGGATACGGAAATTCCTATGTTGGAGGTCTTTGTCTGAGTGTCGCTTTCACCTTTGTAATTGAATGTCGTTTCTGTACTTAAAGTATAGCTGTCCAGATATGCATCTCTATCCGTTGCCTTCATAACCGGAGGCGTAATATGGAACGTAATCGTTGCTGTCTCATTTGCTTTTAAATTGATCGACTCAGAAACTGCTTCTTTTACAGCGATTTCATCCTTACCATCCAAAGATACCACAAGATTTTCCACATCTGTTGTACCCATATTAGATACTTCTACTTCTACAACGCCTTCTTCATTTGCTGCGTAGATTTCCTTCGCATTTACAGAAACCGATACCAGTTTTTCAACATCTCCGGCTTTTGCAGCGCTGATACGATAAACCTCTACTCCATGGGAAGCAATATTTCCGGAAGTAAGCATATTACCGGTTAATGCCTCTTCGTCTGTCCAAAGATTTTTCACTCTGTATAACTCTGTACCATCCCATCCTAAATCTGCAAGACGTGCATCTTGGGCAGCAAGTTCTTTTAAATCTACACTTGCGGAAGAATTATTTCCGCCTGTTTTGTTAAAGAAACATACTGCAACCTCAGCTTCTCCTGTCTCCTGATTCTGAAGCGGTTTTACGAGAATATCCATGCCGTTTGCTGTAGAGATACGCTTGCACTGAAGCAGCGGCAAGTCCTGATTCAGAGCAATGATTTCTTTATTTGTCACAATATCATAAACCTTCTGGTCTTTTTCGGAAAGATTTCCGCTTCCTGCTGCAAAATTACGTACATCATTTCCTAAGATAAGCGGTGCCGACAACATGCTCCACAATGTAAAATGTGTCTGATTTTCCAAATCTGTCAGACTGCCGTTTCCTACCTGCATCATATCCGGATCATTGTAAGAGCCCGGTACCTGTTTGTCCCAATGTGAAATAGAAGACTCATAACAGCTTACTACGCTATTCCAGTTTGCAGAAATATCTCCACTCGTACGCCATGAGTTTCCAATTCCTGCTGCCCAGTTCCAAGGACCGGAACGTCCGTGTTCACAGATAGAGAAGAAAATCGGCTTTTCCTGCGTTCCGTTCTCCTTTGCCACTTCTGCTGTTGCATTCTGAAGTGCAAGTCCCATGTTTGTATAACGGCGGACAGAGTCGTCTTTTTGTCCTGTAATCGGATTATGTAACTTAATCGTATTCTCTCCTGCTTTCAGATCTACTACAATCTGATGTCTTCCGGTACCGCTCCATCCGCTGGAACGTGCCACATGTGCTTCATAACGGTTCGAATCATTTACAAGCACTTCCGCATAACGTCCTCTTTCACTTCTTGTCTTGCGGTATCCAATGGTAAGCAGATACTTGCCATCTTCTGGCGCATTGACATTTTTAAAGATCACTGCGCTGTCTTTTCCAATACCAGTCACATATTTCCCGCCGGAACATCTGGAGTTATTCTGAACAGTGACATTTCCTGTTCTTTCTACACCATCTGCTTCTGCTTCCAGTTTTACGTTCTCACCTGAGACGCCGTCCGTTCCTGTATATGGAGCCAAGCTAATATAATCTACTTCCGGCGAAGTTGTAAATCCGCTGAAATTCGTTCCGCCTTCCGGGTCTGTCGGCAAATCTACTACATGGCAATAGTCATATTTGAGATAATCCACTCCCCATTTTGCAAATGCCTTTGCATCAATTGCTTCCAGTCCATAGCTTCCCGGAAGATCTTCGCAGGTCAACTCCCCCGAAGAACTGTAAAGCCCAACCTTTAATCCCATCTCATGAAGCTGATTCACAAGGTCCGGACCGGATGGAAAATTGTCTAAATCGAACATCATACTTCCTGTCTCGGGATCTCTCATGCTAGACTGCCAGCAGTCGTCCACATTCAGATACACATAACCTGCATCCTTAAGACCAGATGTCACCATCGCATTTGCGGCATCTTTTATCTTACTTTCATCCACTTGTTCCCGGAAGAAATTCCATGTAGACCATCCCATCTGCGGTGAAAGCGGTCTGTTTTCTTCCTCCAATGCTTTGACTGCCGATTTTTCTTCTGTCTTTTCGGCTCTCTCCATCTCACTGATTTCTGCCGCTGCTTTTACAGCTGCTTTCTTGTCTGCCTTCGCTGCCTGTACGCTTATTCCGGTGCCACTCGGAACAACCATTGCTGTACACAAAAGTAACGCCAGCAATGCTTTTCTTCTCTTCATTTTGTGCCTCCTCATCCTTATGCCTTCTTCTTTTATAAGTCAGAACTTTCTATAAAAATCCCACCCTGTCCCAGAAACATAAAGAATGTGTATGCTCCTTTTGCCTCCATTCAGGGGTTATCCGGGGATTTTACTGATTTTCTACCGGAACCGCTTCTGCTCCCGGCCATCCTAATGCCTGTCCTTCACGGACAATTTCCAACATTTGTTCCTTAATCTTTTGCTCACCCATCAAATAGCCGCCTTTCCAGAAAATCATCGGCGCCTTCCATTCTTCTTCCGGCACATTGTATTTTTCATAAAATTCTCCGGCAATCGGCATGTTCTCCATCTTGCTGATGTCTATATAGGTAAAATGAAGCTTGCTTAAAGTTCCATCGTTTAAGGTCTGTTCCTTTTCCAAATTTGCAATAAAACTCTCTGCTCCTCTGCAATATTTACAATTTTCTTTATAAAAATAGACGAAATAAGAATCTTCCTTTGGAATATTCTCCATATCCTCCCAAAATTGTTCTTCCGTCGTGATTGCATTATAGCCTTCAATCGCGGTTTGGCGAATCTGCCTTTCGATTTCCTCCAATCCGAACAGATAAGTATCTCCCACCACCATTACCGGTGCCGTCGGATAGAAGTCTTCGGTCTGATATTCCTCTACAATCTTCTGAAATTCATCGTAGGAATCTTCTTTTGCCACATTTTTAAGTTCAAACTCATAATCATCCGGATCTAACACATCCGAGAGCATCTCTTCTACATATGCCTGAAAGCCCTCTCCATCTGTGCACCCTTCACAAGTGGGATAATAATAATATTTCATTGTCAGTTGCTTTTCCTCTTTCCCCGGCGCATGTTTTGCAGTACAACCTGTCAGAAAAAAAAGCAGTAGCAATACTATTCCTACTCTTTTCATCTTCATGAATAACCTCCTTTTGGTATTTCCATGCAAAAATTCTCTTAATACTAGAATAACAAAATTTTTCTTTAAAACTATAGAAATTTTTCTTCACTTCATTGAAAATTTTCTTATTTATTGTAACAGTTCAGTCATGCACAAAGAACCCTTTATCCGCATTCATAACACCTTCTTGCTGTCATGATACTGATAAAGGGTTCTTTTCTTTTATTTCACTTCATTCTTTGAAATGCAAAGCTTATTTCTGACGTTTTTTCATGGCAAGTACGACAGATAATGCAACCGCCATAAGCATGCACCATAAACTCGTGTTTGTGCTGTCACCTGTCTTTACCGGTTTAGTAGTTCCACTTCCACTAGCTGTCTTTGTATTGGTTTTCTCTGCAGCGGATACTTTCTTTCCATCATCATCTAATCCTGCAAGAATCTCCTCATCCAGAGACTTCACTGCTGTTTCCAGCTTTGTAACTGCTTCATCGATCTGTGTCTGTGTCACTTCTTCATTTTCAAAAACTGCAACTGCTGCTGCATAGGCTGCTTTTACTGCCTTTGCTTCCTTCGCCGGATACTTGTCAAAATTGATTGACTTTATCACCGCGAGCAATTCTTCCAGCTTATCTTTGTTTGGCTTTTCACGAAGTTCACGTCTTCCCACTTCCAGATTATTTCTTGCCTCATCTACTTCTTCCTGGGTTGCTTCCTCATCCTGATATACGCGGACTGCTTCATCATATGCGGTTTTAAACTTAGCAAAGCTTTCCTCCGTATATAAATCTTCATTAGAATCAAACTGTACAGATTTATCAATGAGTTGTTTCAATGCATCCTTGTTAACATTCGGAGTTTCTTTTAATTCCAATGTGTTAAATGCTGCAAGCAAGGTATCCTTCACACGGTCAACAATTGCCTGATCATCTTCGTCCAATGTTTCGTCTGCGATAACCGCATATGCTGCATCCAATGCTTTCCTTAATATTTCCACACTCTTGTCCGTATAGATGCTAAGATCTGTTGCTTCTACCTCGGCAATTGCTGCGCTTATCTCGGTTTTATCAGCCGGTTCTTTCTGAGATGGTTTTTCCACCAGACCATTGAGCGCTGCCTGGATCATATTTACAGTAAGGTCAACCATACCCTGGCTGATATCTGCATTATCCATAACTTCGTGACCAACGATTAAAGTCTTTAAAAGTGTATTTACGCTTTCTTGTGTGTAACCATCTAACTCTTTGGCTTCCGCTTCTGCAATCAATGCTTCGAGAACGCTCTTGTCTACGGTCTCCGGATCTGGTTCTTCCGGTTCCCTTACTGGTCGATAGAAATTAATCTCCGCTCCGGACGCAAATGTATCTGCCTGATTTGCCCTGTCAAAATTCGATTTCTTAACAACCATCTTCAGCTGTTTTACCGTAACTGCCTCAAATGATATGGATTTTAGTGATTTTCCACCGTCCCATTCATGGTCGGCTGCAATCATTGTTTCATTTCCGTCTTCATCTACTGCAATCAAATCAAATCCCTTAATGGTTCCGTTATTGGAAGCATCCTGTCTTGCAAGATAACTCAGTCTTTCAATCTCGGTTGCTTCCGGGAATGTAAATATCAGTGTCTGCGGTAATGTTTCGCTCGCATTCGCCCAGTTGGAATGCCAGATGGTATTTGGATCTCCATCCAAAAGATTGGCTGCGACTTCGTTGCCCGGTGTGTACTCACTGGTTGCTTCTACGGTAATTCCTTCATTAGAAATCATTGATTTATCTGTGCCATCTGTGATAACAATGTTATCGATAAGACCGGATACTGCATTGGATGCAGAACCAATTCTCTCTAATGGCAGTGTAAAGGTTGCATTTGTGATACCTGTCTTCTTTTCCATACCATTATGGATGAACTTTCCTGTTGCCGTTCCAACCAGCCCGCCATTCACATAAAGTGATGTACTCTGCTTTGCGGTACGAATCGAAATTGTTACCCATTCACCTGCCGGAATCCCATAATCAAACGCATAATCATGCAGTTCTCTGGTAAATCCTAATTTTCCTCCATCCATGATACGGATATCATGTGTACCATAAGCGCTGTCTTCTTCAAACAAAATCTGTCCTGGTACAACTTCGTCTAATTTTACGTCAAACGTAATCTGTGCCGGATATCCCAGTTTTTCCATCGGCGTTCCCACATAGCTTTCGCCGCCGTTTAACTGAACCGCCTTACTTGCATCACTGTTTACAAATTCGGCATTTACCACTTCTGTCAAATCACGTCCATTATCGCTGCCATCTTTCATGGTCTCTGCATTTGCAAAAGTATATTTTACATACTCGCCTTCTGACTTTTCCATCTGGCTGTGCGGATTGGAATTCGGTGCAAAACCAACTGCTTCGCTGACTGCTTTCAAGTTTTCAAGGCTTCCTTTTTCTTTACCGTTTGCCCATGTTTTTTCCGCAAGTACCGGAAGTGCGTCATAGAAACGGTCGAACATATCTTCCTCGCTAAGTCCGCTTGAACGCTTGTCAATGTTATCATTCCAGATTGCGAAAGCTGCTCCAAGCATTTGATCGTCGCCGGATGGTAATGGCTTCCATCCTGCAGATGTACTTACCACATTCGTCTCAAAGTTATTAAACAGATTGGTTGTATTTAAGTAATCTCCATAGGCTCCTCTTCCGCCTCCGCCGTTTGGCACCATATACATGTAAGAGTCGATCGTGTTGATGAGGTCATATCCCATGTCATACATTTCTTTTCCATCCGCCCAGTCTTTGGACCAGAGATTCATCTGAACCCCTTCTATCGCTTCCGGCATGATCTGTGTCGGCGGGTTATCGCGAATCCATGTAAGTCCGCCCCACATTCTGACTGTATTCGTTTCTTTTACGTATGGAATGATTTCATTCAAATACTCTCTGTATGCTTTATAATTGGCAAGGAACTCATCCGCTCCGACATGAAAGATGGTATCTTCGTCAAATGTCGGATCCGTTCCTTTTGTATAATCATCAAAAATCTCTTTTACCTTTGCTACTGCTTCCGGTTTGCTGATATCGATATGGTCGATCAACGGTCTTGAGCTGCTTATCGGAGACGTCTGATTTTTTACCATGATCTCCGGGAACACCTTGGTAAAAGAATTCGAATGTGCCGGAATATCAATCTCCGGTACGATATCAACGCCAATTGTTCTTGCATCTTCGATAAAATCTTTAAATTCTGCTTTTGTGTATGCATAGTCTTCTGCTGTCGGAGATTTTCCTTGTGCATTCGTTATGCTTGATTCAAGACGGAACGCATCGTAAGCCTTAAACGCTTCCTCTTCCGTATCTCTCACACCATAATCCTCAAGGAAAATGTAGTTATCGCTTAAATGTACCTGGAAATCGTTCATCTTATACCATGCCATATTCTTAACGATCTCTTCAAGCATCTCCATAGAACATGGTTTTCTTGCTACATCTAATACGAATCCTCTTACCGGATATTTCGGATAATCCCTTGTAATACCGCAAGGCATCGTATCTTTTCCTTCGCTCTGCGTCATAATCTGCAGAATCGTTCTTGTTGCCCAGTATGCTCCCTGCCTGTCCACTGCTTCCACTGTGACTTTATCTGTGATTTCCATCACATAACCTTCTTCACCAAGCATGCTGTCTTGACTTCCTAATGAGAAATAGAAGTCTCCTTTGGCGATATCTGCTTTTGAACCAGGAATGATTTCAATACTTCTTCCAAGCTTGTCCTCATAATCTGCCTTGAATTCTTCCGCCATCACGGAAAGTTCTTCCGCATAATCCGGATTTACAACGATTCTGCTATTGGCAGCTACCTCAAAAGTATCATTACTGTTGCTGTACCATTCTGCCAATTCCGGAGAAACGACTGGCTTTTGATTACCGGTACTTTCTTCATAAACACCAGGAATCGTAACAGCATAGTCCTCGGTTACGATTACTTCACCGGTCTTTGTATTTGTTTTCTTTAAAGAAATCTTTACTTGTTTTTCTGTCAACGGTTTGGTTACATTAAAATCTGCATCTACGATCTGTTCGTAGTCTGCACCGTTATTCTCGATCGTCCATCCCTCAAAAGAAGGAACTACGATTTTATTCGTTTCCGCATCATAAACCGGCCTTGCTTCGTCGACAGTAGGTCCCGTCACCGGCTCTGCTGTGGCAAAGGAGTGATCATACAATTCAAATTCGCTGATCCCTACATTGTCCCAGCTGTCATGATGCGTCTCAAGCACCTCTAATTTTACATATCTTCCTCTTACCGTCTCGTCAAACACTGCTTCGTCAAACGTAGTCTGGTTATCAAGAGTTCTTTCAATTGTAAAATCATCTTCATCAAACGTCTCGTCTTCTGAAATCACGATCTTATATTTTGCAACGTTATTTTTAATGCTGGTAACGCTGCGTTCTTCTAAGAACAGGCGGAAATATTGCATATTCTTTTCTTCGTTAAGATCCAGTGTAAGGATCGCCTTTGTGTTCTGACTGGAAGCAAGACGAGTCGTATAATCGCCGTCTACTGCTTTGTCATAGGTATTGCCGTATCCTTCGGTATTCTCTCCGTCTGCCTTTGCTCCTAAGGCTTCATTGAATGCTTTTTCATACAACTCGAATTCTGTAATCCCTGCATTATCGTAGGAAGCTCCATGTGTCTCCAACACCTCCAGCTTTACATAACGCGCCTGCACCGCTTCTGTAAGCAGCACGTCATCCCGGATTGTCTTATTGTCTAAAGAACGCTCCACTGTCGCATCATCATCGTCTCCAAATGTGGCATTCTTTGAAAATGTCACTCGGTATTTTCTCACATTGTTCGATGGATTGGCCGGAACTCGATCCTCCAAGAACAGTCTATAGAAGGAAATCGTCTTCTCCTCTCCCAAATCCAGCTGCAACACCGGTTTGGTGTTCTGGCTGGAAGCAAGGCGAGTTGTATAATCTCCATCCACTGCCTTTTCATATGTATTGCCGTATCCTTCGGTATTTTCTCCTGTTGCTTCCGCGCCAAGCGCGATATTCGGATTCACAGTCGATGCTGCGCTTACTACATTTAAATTAGAAAATGCAAGTGTTGCTGCCAACGCACCGGTCGTAAATCGTTTCCATTTTTTCTTCATAAAACCACCTACTCTCTCTTTTTTGCATTATGTATCATGGTATCATTTTTCTGCGCTAAAGTCCAGATAAATAGTCTGTATTTCTTGAATCTAACTTTGCCTCAATATCAATCTTATGTTAAAATAAACATTGTGAATAACATTACGAAAAAGGAGAGTATATTTATGTGGGCTTACAAAGGTATTTTTTACCAAATATATCCGATTGGATTTGGCGGAGCGCCAACTGCCAATGATGGTATTACCGTATCTCGGATTACGAAGATTGCACAATGGGCAGATTATTTTAAAGAATTAGGCGTAGATTCCATTTTGTTAAATCCAATCTTTGATTCTGACAACCATGGCTATGACACAAGAGATTTCAAAACCATCGACTGCCGCCTCGGTACAAATGAGGATTTCAAGGAAGTGTGTGAAGCGCTTCACAATAATGGTGTGAAAATTGTACTGGATGGCGTATTCAATCATGTTGGACGAGGTTTCTGGGCTTTTAAAGATGTGCAGGAGAAAAAATGGGATTCCCCATACAAAGACTGGTTCTGCATTAATTTTGATGGAAACAGCGGCTACAATGACGGTTTCTGGTATGAAGGATGGGAAGGCCACTATGAACTTGTGAAACTGAATCTGCGCAATCCGGCTGTACGCGACTATCTTTGCGACTGCGTTCGTTTCTGGGTAGAAGAGTTCGACATCGACGGACTTCGTCTGGATGTTGCTTATAGCCTCGACCGTGATTTCATCAAACATTTACGCTGGTTTACCACACAGCTCAAACCGGAATTCGTCTTGATCGGCGAAGTATTATTCGGAGATTACAACCTGATCGTGAATGATGATATGCTTCATAGCTGCACCAACTACGAATGCTATAAAGGACTTTTTTCCAGCCTCAATGACATGAATTTATTTGAGATCGCACATTCTTTGAACCGTCAGTTCGGACCGGAGCAATGGTGCATCTACCGCGGCAAGCACCTGATGACCTTCGTTGACAACCATGATGTCACAAGGCTTGCCAGCATCTTAAAAGAAAAAAAGCATATTCCGCTTGCCTATGGTATCCTTATGGGAATGCCTGGAATTCCATGTCTGTATTATGGAAGCGAATGGGGCGAGGAGGGTGTCAAAGAACCGCACAACGACTATGCACTGCGTCCATGTTTTGAAGAACCGAAACCAAACGAACTTACCGAGTGGATCACAAAATTAATTTCACTTCGCCAAAACAGTGATGCTTTGTGCAACGGTACCTACAATAATATTGTCATCATGAACAAGCAGCTTATCTTTGAACGACGCACCGATTCTGAATGTATATTCGTAGCCATTAACGCAGACTCCTGCGACTACACGGCGACTCACGGCGCATTAAACGGAAACTTAACCGATTTGATAACAGGGGAAGAGTTGACGCTAAACGGTCAGCTGACACTTCCGCCATACAGTGTTCGATATTTAAAATTCTAAAAAAGAAACAGATCTATTTTAAATTGGGAACGTAATTTTCTTTACAATTACGCTCCCAGTTTTGTTTCATCCGTTTCTTTTGCTTGTCTACTGGATATACGGATTATCCTTCGTCACTCTCCGAAGTTCCCTTGGTGTACATCCGTATATTTCTTTAAATTTCTGATAAAATAATTTTTGGTTCAAAAATCCATGCCTCTCTATAATTTCCTGAATGCTTTCATCCGTATGTATCAAATCCTGATAAATATGACTGATTCTTACCCGGTTAAGGTAATTAATAAAAGAAATCCCCATATTCTGTTTAAAAAACCGACAAAAATAATCTTTATTCAGTCCCAAAGTCTCCGCTGCATCCTGAAGAGATATTGCCTCCATATAATGATCCTCTACATAATTACAGATTTCTTCCATACGCGAAAATTTCCCCAAATCTGTCACTGACATAGACTCTGCCATAGGTTCGCTAAAATGGTCTACCAACTCTGCAAGAATCTCCAACACGATTCCGTTACAACGAAGGGCATAACTTTGCCTGTTCTCCATATACAACACGGTTAATTCTTTCATATACCCACAGATTTTCATATATGCTTCCTGGGTTTCCTCTGTAATGCTTTCACTGTTACAGGAAAACTTAAGCAATTCCAGATCCGGAATATATTTTCTCATATATTTTTTGGAAATGCGGATACAAATGCCCATAAATCTTGGCATTCCACACACTACATCGTGCACCTTCCCGGAATCGATCACGATAAAATCAAGCGGCTCTAAACAGTATTTTTTCCCATCCATCCCCACGACAGCATGGCCATTGAGAATATATAGAATCTCCAGATTTCTGTGCCACTGCGGCGAAGCATTGAATTCCATCGTCACGAACTCTGTCTGGAATCCCCTATCCAACAATGCTTCATTCATATCCTTTTCGTTTACAGAATGTCTCAGCTCCATTTTCCCCCTCCTTTTCCCTTAAGCATACCTAAAAAGTACTCAGAAGTCAATATTGCCCAATTTTTTGTCAGGAATATGCCTTTTTTGGATGTTTTCGTTCTAGTAATATGGGAACTGTCAAAGAGATACGCTTTGATAATTGGTGAGTATAAAACTGATTTAAAAAGGAGGAACTTCTTATGTTTAGAAAAATCAAAAATTATTTTACAAAGAACAGCAACATCGCTATTAATAAAAATGCTTCATTATATGTTGCAGGTCATAACCCATATTTATATCGTTAAGAACAAAGAATGTGCTTCGCACGTTTTTGTCGTATGCTTGGCAAAAAAAATGCAGAACAAAAACCAATTTGTTCTGCATTTTTCTCTATTCTACATTCTTTCTCTATCTTTCTATCGATTCTCTCATATCCGTACCTTGCATTTCGATATCGCGGATCCCTGCATAATCAGTAATCCCATGACCTACGTTAGGATGCTTAAATGAATATATCTGATCCGCCGCAAAAATCACTGTAATCGCTATACACACCGGCGCTAATATCTTTACCGCTACCTTATCTACCATATTATCCAAAAGCGGAGCCGCCACATAGACAATCACCATACCGCCAAGCCCAAATACCAAAAGACCTTCGGCACAGATTCTTCCATTCAAATTCAGGAAATATCCACTGTAGTCCCACCATCTTTGTCCGTCTTTTGTCACTTCCAAGAACCATGATGTGAAATATTCTACGCCGCCGCATAAAACGATTGTAGAAAAGAATTCAATCATCGGTTTATTTCTGAATTTATTCAGAACAATCAGAATCAACACCGCACCGCTTCCATAGATTGGAAGCCACGGTCCATGCAGCACGCCGCGGTTCACAAACATTCCTTCCTGCACCAATGCAAGACACACTTCCCATAGCCATCCGACAAATGAAAATGCAAAAAACAATGTAGTTAACGACCAGATACTGTAACATCTTGCATAACGCATGTGTTCCACTTTTTTGCGTTTTCGCTCTTCCGGAGTTGGAGACAGTTTATTCGGATAAGTCTTTTTCTCAAGCGTCTCTTCGATCATCTTATAACGGATCTGCCGTATCTGATACGCCTCGAATTCCCTCTCTTTTTCAAGCCCCATCACACTGATGCTAAACATATCCGCCAGGAATCCCGGAATTCCCTGAAGCGGGTTTTCTTCTTCTGTGACTCCTTCTAAATCCTTCATATCTTCCGCATAAACAGTTTTAATCAAGGCATCACTTGCAAACTCATAAAGATAGGTATCATTTAAGTACTCACAACCTTCTGTTTTCTCTTCGATAGCTTTCTTTCTCAGCCCTACATAGTACTCGCTTAACGCGGCAATCTTATAGGGATTCGAGTACAAAATTCCTGTTACTCCTAATGTAGCCAAGTTAAGAATGCCCCATCCCCAGTAACTGGCTTCGAACACAAAGCACTCCCACTTATGTCCATACATCATCATACGCGAGAGTTTGATTGCCTTTCTCGGAGCAATATCAGGGTTTTCTGCTACAATATAAGGTACGAGAAAATACGAATATCGCTTTATCACACCACCGATGATGGTAAGAGACCACGCCATCTTCTGCACCGTCATAAGTCCCATCGTACAGCTCGCCTTAAACCAACGTTTTATCCGAAGCAAATACGCAAACTGGCTGACTGGTACCTTCGCATAGAACCGTCCTTCTAAGAATATTCTTCTCGAAATCACCAGATATACATTAAATGCAAAAAACCATATCAAGACTTCCAGCACAACCCCCAGCACAACAAATATCACCATCGAGATCTCTCCAGAGCCTGTCACAGAATTCACTGCCGATACGATAGGAATCAAAAAACTTCCTGATTTAATTTTATTTACAATCCCCGCAAACACACCGCGGCTTCGTCCTAAAAGTTCATTTTTCTCCTTGCCGTCTTCTATAAACTTTTCCGTCAGTTTACTTGCAATCTCACGGCTTTCCTTTTCATTTCCGCGCAGCGCTTCTAAAATTACATCCATTTCACCAGGCATTTTCTCCAAAACCGCCCCGCCTGCTGCCAAGGCCTTTTCCTTAGGTGCGATCCGAAAGGAAACTCCATTCATGGAACCATGAAACTCCGCCCCAATGTAGGCGGCGATCAAACAAACAAGTATAAATATCCCATAGTGCTTTTTCAACGAGCGCCTAGCTGCTTTTTTCATCTCTTTTCTTGTCATACTCTCGTTCCTTACGCTTTTGTAGATTTTTATATTCTTATTATTCTACTACAATCTTACGGAAGTTTTTCTTTCCTCTTTTTAAGATAAAGTCTTCTGTAAATGCATCTTTTGTATAGGTCTGTTTAAAGTCCATCACTTTCTCTGCGTTGACTGCAACGCCGCCTTGCTGTACGGCACGGCGTCCCTCTGATTTGGATGGTACAAGGCCGCTTACATGAAGAAGCGTCACAATATCAATCTCTCCATCCGCAAAATCTTCCTCTGTAAGTGCGGCTTGCGGCATATTGGCTGCATTTCCGCTGCTAAAAAGTGCTCTTGCACCTTCCTGTGCCTTTACCGCTTCTTCCTCTCCATGTACTAATTTCGTAAGCTCGTATGCAAGGATTTCTTTCGCTTTATTAAGTTCGCTTCCTTCCCATGCATCCATCGCATCAATCTCTTCTAACGGAAGGAATGTAAGCATACGAATACATTTCAATACGTCTGCATCTGCCACGTTTCTCCAGTACTGGTAGAAATCAAACGGAGAAGTCTTATTCGGATCAAGCCACACTGCGCCTGACTGGGTTTTACCCATTTTCTTTCCTTCGGAATTAAGAAGCAGCGTGATTGTCATCGCACTTGCATCTTTTCCGAGTTTACGCCTGATAAGCTCCGTTCCGCCAAGCATATTGCTCCACTGATCATCGCCGCCAAACTGTAAGTTACATCCGTATTTCTGGAATAACATATAGAAATCATAGCTTTGCATGATCATGTAATTGAATTCTAAGAAGCTAAGTCCTTTCTCCATACGCTGTTTGTAGCATTCTGCTGTCAACATACGGTTCACAGAAAAATGCGGACCAACTTCACGCAGTAATTCAATATAATTTAATCCTAAAAGCCAGTCGGCGTTATTCACCATCAACGCCTTCCCTTCAGAAAAATCAATGAATTTACTCATCTGTTCTTTGAAACAATCACAGTTATGCTGAATCTGCTCCGGCGTCATCATGGAACGCAGATCACTCCTTCCAGACGGGTCGCCAATGTATCCTGTTCCGCCGCCGATTAATGCGATCGGTTTATTTCCTGCCATCTGAAGACGCTTCATGAGACAAAGTGCCATGAAATGTCCTACGTGCAGACTGTCCGCTGTCGGGTCAAATCCAATATAAAATGTTGCTTCTCCGTTATTGATTAATTTTCTGATCAGGTCTTCATCCGTCACCTGCGCAATAAGACCTCTTGCTTGCAATTCTTCATAGATTCCCATATTCTTTTCCTCCTGTTTTTCATTCAGTAAAATCATTTATTTTTCAGGATTTTTTCCTTAAAAATAGTAAAAGCTTAATCTTCATCCAAAAGGACGAGGATTAAGCTTCCCGTGGTACCACCTTTATTTACAGACAACGATAAATTGCCTGCCTTCATTTGCATGTAACGTATGCATGTCCCGTCACAGCCTACTAAGAATCCAAATCCATGTACTTCCATTCGGTGTGCTGCTCCAAGATGTATTCACAGTACGTTTTTCATGCACCTCTCATCAACCGGTTACTTTCTGTATGCCTTTACTTACTGTTACTTGTTCTTTTCTTAGCATTTCCCATATGATGCTATACTAGACGATTCCATATACTTTGTCAAGGTAAATCCCTTTATTTTCTATGGTATTGTAACAGTTCAGCCTACGGCTTCACTATTACTGAAATCCGGCTCATTTAAAGTTTGCTTACAGCAAAGAGCCGGATTTCTTCAAGCAGCAAAGCGCTTTGTAAAGCGGTTTTCCAAGAATGAGCATCAACACAAAATTCGCCGCTGCATGCCATACATCCCATGGAAGTCCGCGGATCCAATAAGTAAGGGCAAATGCCGGATTTGCCGGAATGTAAGCGACTGCAAAAAATGCGCCGAACAAAAGCCCAAATATTCCCGAAAAAATCGCCCAAAGTACAAATTCTTCTTTCAGTAATTTTCTTACCAGCAAAGTCATCACAACCAATGCCGGCCATGTATATAAATAAGAAATTACCCAAAGTCCAAATCCCCACTGGATCACTTCAAAACAGTTGAATACCGTCACAATGATCAGTGCCTCTTTTCCAAATACCAACGTATACAGGATTGTAAGCAATGACACCAACTCAACATTCGGCAAAAACTCAAGCACTGCTTTCGATACATAAAGAAGCGCCGAAAGAAGTGCAAGTCTTGTCATCTTCCTGACCGCCATAATTTACCAGCCCTGTTTTAAAGTAAATGTATAAGTACTGCCCTCTTCTAACGCAATCTCATCCGCTCCTGACGCAGCTTCTTCATCATTTACGGTAATACACCACCAATACTGGTTGTCCATATCTTCCATCATACCGTCAAAGCCGGTAATATAAAGACCAAATTCTCTGTTCTCCCACTCACACGGATCATACGTACGCAAAAAGTCTCCCAAAAACTCTTCTGTAGATTTGCATTCTGTTGTCTTAGAATAGTTATCTCTTTCCGATACTACCTCAACTTCAAACTGCTTCTGCCCTTTTACCGTCTTCTGATGATTGGCTACTCCTGCCACGCCGCCAATGACTGCAATGACTGTGACAAATAATATCATCACGATAATTTTTTGTTTCTTACTCATTTTTTCCTCTCTTTCTTACCAAAAATTGGATTATCCTGCACTTTTACGGCACTGTCTTTCTTTGTTTTTTCAGACAGCAAGTCTTAGGACTTTGCTTCTTCCAAAAAGTCTTCCTTCTCACGTTGCCGCAATGGATATAAGACTTTTGTCCACATAACCTCAGTGTAAGCTGTCAATGATTCTCACATTGTTCCTTATTAAGCCGTGCATTTGTTCACAGTTACCGCTCTATTATAGCAAATAGACAGGAATGCTTCAATAAAAGAATGTGCTTTCCTACATTTTAATGCTATAATAGAAAAGTACCGAAACAAAAGGAGGAACTTTAACATGACTGTTTCTGAACGCATAAAAAAGTTACAGAATTTAATGACTCAAAAAAATATAGATGCTTACATCGTTCCGACTGCTGATTTCCACCAGAGCGAATATGTGGGCGAATATTTCAAGGCAAGAAAATATATCACCGGATTTACCGGAAGCGCCGGAACTGCCGTGATCACCAAAGATTGTGCATATCTTTGGACAGATGGCCGCTATTTTATCCAGGCAGCAAAGGAACTTTTAGAAAGCGGCGTTCAACTAATGAAAATGGGTGAACCGGATGTCCCTTCCATCGAAGGATTTTTATCAAACATCTTGCCGGTAAACGGTACTCTCGCATTTGATGGGCGTACCGTTTCGATGGGCGAGGGCCAGACCTATGCAGCTCTTGCTGCTTCCAAAAACGGCCATGTCATCTATGACTGTGATTTCATAGACATGCTTTGGGAAGACCGCCCTTCTATTCCATGTGAACCGGTATTTTCCCTTGCCATGCAGTATGCAGGAGAATCCGCCGCATCCAAACTTACACGCATCCGTGAAAAAATGAAGGAAGCCGGTGCTTCTATGCATATTGTCACAAGCTTAGATGACATCTGCTGGACACTTAACATCCGCGGAAATGACATTGATTTCTTTCCGTTGGTACTGTCTTACGCCATCATCACTTTGGATAAGGTTGACTTATACATTGATGAAAATAAGTTAAGCGCTGACTTAAAAACGCTTCTTGCAAAGGATCATGTAAGACTTCGTCCATACAACGCTATTTATGAGGACGTAAAAAAGCTTCGCTTAGAACGCCTGCTCATTGACCCGGCAAGATTAAATTATGCTTTATACAGCAATCTTCCAAAAGACGCTGTAAAAATCGAGGGTACAACACCTGCCTACCTTATGAAATGTATCAAGAACCCGGTAGAAATCGAGAATATCAAAAACGCACAGCTAAAAGATTCTATCGCCCACGTGCGTTTTATGAAATGGCTCAAAGAAAATTACGCTAAAACAGAAATTACCGAAATCGAAGCTTCCGATAAACTCGACGCATTCCGCGCTCAGATGGAGGGCTTCATTCATCCAAGCTTCGGACCGATCAGTGCCTACGGCGCTCATGCGGCAAGCGCGCATTATAGCGCGACCCCGGAAACCAATTCGGTCCTAAAAGCCGGAAACTTTCTCCTTACAGACACCGGAGGCGGATATTATGAAGGTTCTACGGATATCACAAGAACCTATGCTCTTGGTGAAATCGCCCCAAAATTAAAAGAGCATTTTACTATTGTTCTCATGAGTAATCTTCGCCTTGCGGATGCCAAATTTCTCTACGGCGCAAGCGGCATGAACCTGGATATCCTCGCACGCAAACCGTTCTGGGATCGTGGCCTTAATTACAATCATGGTACCGGTCACGGCGTTGGATATCTTCTGAATATCCATGAAGGTCCGGCAAGTTTTCGCTGGCAGTATCGACCAGGAGAAGTTTATCCCTTCGAAGAAGGCATGATCATTACTGACGAGCCTGGTATTTATATAGAAGATTCTCATGGCATTCGTCTGGAAAATGAACTGCTCGCCCATAAAGGCGCTGCTACCGAATACGGACAATTTATGTACTTTGAAACCATCACATTTATTCCGTTTGATCTGGATGCCGTCGATGTAAGTATCCTAAGTGAAGAAGATAAACAGCTATTGAATCAGTATCACAAAAATGTTTTCGAAAAACTTACTCCTTATCTTACCAAAGAAGAATGTGAGTGGTTGGCAAACTATACACGTGCTGTATAATCTCCAAGGGAGACAGTATCTGCATAAACCGCTGTCTCCCTTGCTTTTTTTGTCTATTTTTTATCTATCTTTTTATCTATTCTTTTGTTTATTCGACTCCTTCTGTTTCAATGATGAATTTCACACTTCCTGCCATGCCATCCACTTTACCTGCATAGGAATCATAGCTGCAATCTTCCGATGTAAGTGCATCTATTCTATCCAGAACATTTCCTAAAAGTTCTTCTGCTGCTTCCTGTAATTTCTTGATACCGTCCTCATTAAACGCTACCGTACCATCCTTAAGCTGAAGTGCTCCTTCCTGCAAAGCCCCAATTCCAGTTTTCACTTCCATGCTTGCATTTTTCAAGCTGCCCGCTCCAAATACAAGCTCATCCGTTCCGGATATAAGCTTAGATGCTCCGTTTCTAAGTGCCGCACTATTCATAGAAAGTGCCGCAGAACCGCCCGAAAGCTCATTGCCAAGCGTCGTTAGTCCGCTGCTAAGTTGCTTCGTTCCGCCAAGAAGTGTCTGCAAACCTTGTTCAAGTGCGGGCGTATTGCCTTTTAATGCATCGGCTCCGCCTACCAGCAATGGATTTGCCTTTGAAAGCTCTTTTAATCCGGTTTGCAGACGGTCAATTCCAGTTACTGCTTCCGGAAGCTTCTCTGTCTCTTTATCCAGCGCTCCTATGTTTTGAGAAAATATGCCGACCGCTCCATTTAGCCTATGCATATTCTCGTTGAGTATTTTAACATTCTCTTTCAGCATCCCCATTGCATTATCCGGAATGCTTTCTTTATACTCTGCCATCGCTTCTAATTGGCGATTCATTTCCAAAAGCTGCGGTTCCAGCCCACCGACAGTTTCCTGGAGCGCCAAAAACTGCTTTTCTATGTCTGTGATTTGCTGCCTAAGTCCGCTAAAATCTACAGACGGCAGTTCAACATGGATATTCAAAGTTTCTACCAGGCTTAAATTTTCCAATGCATCCACATTCACGGATGCCGTTACATTGGATAGTTTATCGGCGGTTGCACTGATCGATGCGGCAAGTTCTTCATTTCCCGCTTCCCTCGCCTTAGCTGCTTCATTCTTTAATTCAGAAACGACTGCGCTAATCTTTGCATTGGTATTGACCGCCGAGTCCTTTGCCGAAGCAATCTGTGCATTTCTGCTTTGGATTTCCATATTCTTTGCCGTAATCTGCTGATTTACCCCGGATGTCAACTCTGCGCCTGCCTGTTTTACTGCCTCCTGGCATAGCCCGTTTATATTTTCCAGGTTCACGCTGATATCCTTTAGACTCTTCATCATCTCATTTCCTGTACCTAACATGTTTTCTGTTGGTGCAAGAATTCCTTTCTTTACTGCCTCTGACATCTTTCCTGCCTGTGTCGTCAAATCTTTGCCTGCTGCTGTCATAGAATCCACCTGACCGAACAACACATCCATAGATTCCAGACTGTCATTTAACTTCTGTGTCCCTTGGGCAAGCGCCTGTGAGGCTGCATAAATGTCTTCGGAAGAACTTCCTTTTCCATCTACTGCCGCATTTAATTGTGCGATTGCCGACTTCACCTCGTTAAGCCCTTCTTTCAGTGTTGTAAGCTGCTCCGCGCCTTGTGCAATCTGTTCCTCTCCTGCCACATAATTTTTCACGCCATCGGCAAGCGCAACAGCTCCATTCATATAATCCTGTGCACCTTTTGCAATCTGATCAATACCGTTCACATATTCATGCACCTGAACGTTTAATGCCCCATTTTTCCCCATATACTTCTGGATACCTTCATTTAAGATATCTGCTCCTTGCGTATAACTTCCGATTCCTCCGGACAATTCCAAAACACCGCTTTTAAGAGCGCCGATTCCGTCCTTGAGTGTTCCTACTCCTTCATCGAATTCTTCATAACCTGCCCCCAACTTATCAGCCCCTTGGGAAAGCTCATAGGAACCATCCACAAGCTTTAACGCAACGTCTTCCAACTGCTCCAGCGAAGACATAACCGAATCCAGATCCTTGGTATCATCCGGTTTTAACTCTTTCAAAATATCAGAAAATGCCACTGTGAATGTCGGCTCCATGGAAAAGTCTTTCACTTCCGCCGTAATCTCAAGGCTTTCCGGAATACGAATCTCCTCGATAAGGGAAGATGCAGACTCCTCATCTAATCCCAGGCTTTCTTTCAATCCAGGCATCCCCACGCCAAGCACCATATTCCGCTGTCCGTCAGAAATCACCTTGCCGTTATCAATGACGACATTAGAAAAATTCTCTTCCGGAAGAATCATCCCAGTTACCATGACAAACGGAGTATATATCTCCTCTTCTTTTCCATCGATTACCGCACTTCGTTTTGCACGATTCATATAATCGATTTTGATTCTTAATTTTCCGCTCTTTCCTTTCAGATTCTCCGGTGCAGTCTCTTTTCCATCTAGGTAATACGTGAATTTTACCGAGACCGGAAGCTCTTTGTCACTCGTTCCCTGATAATAAATATCCTCTCCATCCGTCTTCCATGTCATCTTGTCATTCGAATTCGTAAATGTCTCATCACCTTTTACATTCTTAATGCCAGACAACTCTGATCTATCTTCCAGCATATCCGCTTTGCCTGCATTTTTCAGCCAGTCCGATACGGTAATTTTCGTCTGTGTTCCATCTGCCGTTGCATTGACATAGACCGTTTCTTCTTTTGTCACAACAGAATCGCCCGTTGCTGCACAGACCGGCATTGCACTTATGATTCCTGCCATACCAACTGCAACTCCTGCCATCATTTTCTTTCTCATTTTTTTATTTCTATTCATGGTGTTTACTCCTCTCTTTTAAAGCCTTCAATTCCGGGCTTTTTCCAAATGTTGTCATAATAATCGGTTTATCAAAAATCATAAACATTGCCGGGAGAATCAGAATTACTACAAACATACTGATCAAAGCTCCCCTGGCAAGCAAGGTACAAATAGAGCCTATCATGTCTACTTTAGAATACATCGCCACCCCAAATGTTGCCGCGAAGAAACTAAGACCACTGCTTATAATGGACAGCATGCTCGTTTTATGTGCAATTGAGATTGCTTCCATCTTTGCCTTGCCGCGCAGTCTTTCCTTCTGATAACGGCTTGTCATTAGAATCGCATAATCTACGGTGGCTCCAAGCTGAATCGTGCCAATGACGATACTTGCCACAAACGGCAGGCTCGTTCCTGTATAAAACGGGATTGCCATATTGACAAAAATAGCAAATTCAATAACCGTCACGAGAATGATCGGAAGTAACGCTGACTTAAATACAAACAAAATAATGATAAAAATCGCTGCGATGGAGATAATGCTTACCCTCTGCAAGTCTACATCTGTCACATCCTGCAAATCCTTCATAAGCGGCGCTTCACCGATTACCATAGCACTCCTGTCTGCCTTCTTTACAATCTTATCGATCTGTGCAATCTGCTCATTCACCTTTGGCGTGGCAGATTCATATTCCGAGCAGACAAAAGCAAGTTCGTAATGCTCGCTTTCTAACATACTTTTTACATCATTTGGAATCATGGAATCCGGAATTGCCGGACCAAACAGCGAACTCATGCTGATACTCCATTTCACGCCATCCACTTCATCGATTTGCTCCATCATACCGCGCTTTATTTTCGAATCCATGTCCTTATCCATCATAACCATGTGAATATTGCTCATCTTAAAGTCTTCTGCCAATTTTTTATTTGCCACATTTCCAGGCAGCGTATCCGGCAGCGACTGTGCAATATTATAATAAATCTTTGTATGGTTATTACCATAAACAGCCGGCACAAGAAGCATCAGGAAAAGTATGATCCAGATTTTATAATGTTTCGTAATAAATGCAGACGGTTTCTCTACATTGTTTATAAGCGGCTTGTGTTGTGTCTTCTCAAGCTGTTTATCAAAAATCAGGATCAACGACGGCAAAAGTGTTACGCAGCATAGTACTCCGATGATAACGCCTTTTGCCATGACGATTCCCAAATCTTTTCCAAGGGCAAACGTCATAGAACAAAGTGCCGCGAATCCTGCGACGGTCGTAATCGAACTTCCCACAACGGATTTGAACGTGTTGGAAATCGCATGCCCCATGGCACGTTCTTTCTCACCCGGAAATCTTTTCTTATTTTCCTCATAACTGTTTAGCAGGAAAATCGAATAATCCATCGTAACGCCAAGCTGCAGCACTGCTGTTAAAGCCTGCGTGATATAAGAAATCTGTCCAAGAAACAAATTGCTTCCCAGATTATATAGAATCGCAGCTCCGATACTGATCAGGAAGAGTATCGGAACTAAGAATGATGTTCCGGTAATTTCCAATATAATAAAGGAAAGAATTGCTGCAATGGCAACGTATATCGGGAGTTCTTCAAAACAAATATTCTTGATATCTGTGACAACACCCGTCATTCCGCTTACGAAGCATTGCGCTCCTACCACTTTTCGCATTTCTGTCACAGCCTCCATCGACTCGTCGGACGATGTCGTATCATCAAAAAGCGCCAGCATCATTGTCGCATCCCCGCTAAAAAATGCCGAACGCAAATCTTTCGGTATCATATCCACCGGAAGCGAGATATCTGCCACATCATCATACCAAAGTACATCTTTGACATGCGGTATTTTGCTGATTTTGTCTTCCAGCTTCTGTACATCTTTCAGTTCCATATCTTCTACCACAACCATGGAGAAAGCACCCATACCATATTCATCTACTAGAATATCCTGTCCCTTTACAGTCTCAAGACTCTTTGGCAGATAACTTAGCAGGTCGTAGTTGATCTTTGTTGCTGCCATTCCAAAAATCGACGGAATAAACAGCAGCATACAGATTGTAAGAATAACTTTTCTGTGTCTTGCAATCCATTTTCCTGTTTTGACCATTGTCTTTCATCTCCTCAAATTATTTCTATACTGGACATTATACTAGAAAATGACCATTAGTCAATACCAAAAATGAATTTTAGTCATTTTCTTGACAAAACCGGATTTTTCGGCAATAATAAGAAACAAGAAAAATATTTTCTGGAGGGAAAACACTATGGGAAAAATCGATATCAAAAAGAAATTAAAAGAAAAAGCGCTTTTTCAGAGCGCTTTTGATTTATTCATGAACAAAGGTTTTGCCAAAACTACCATTTCCGATATCGCAGAAAAGGCAGAACTTGCAAAAGGAACCTTCTATTTGTATTTTAAAGATAAATATGATTTACGGGACAAACTCATTGTCCACAAAGCGGAACAGCTTTTCTTCGACGCTCATCAGATACTACTTGAGCATCATGTCGAAGAGTTTGAAAACCAACTTCTTTTTATGACGGATTTTATCATCGAGCGTTTCAAAAAAGATCACAATCTTTTACAGTTTATTACCAAGAACCTATCTTGGGGAATCTTTAAAAACGCCTTTGAAAATTCTGATGAGAAAGATGCTTTGACATTTTATGAATATTATCTTCAATCCTTGGAGCGACACCATATCGTCTGCGATAAACCGGAAATCATGCTCTTTACCATTATTGAACTCATCAGCTCCACCTGCTATAACTGTATTATCTTAGAACAGCCTGTGACAATGGATGAATATCTTCCTTACTTGCACAAATCCATATTGCAGATTGTGGCGGGATTCACACAATAGAAATTTTGATACTTTTACCTATCACCCAAGAAAGGGGATTGTCGGTTAATACTGATTTTTAGGCTCTGAATCTTAAAATACGTTCGACAAATATCGCCCAAAAAGATAAGGGTTGATGCAAAATTTGATGAATCATCTACTTTTGCATCACCCCTCAAAAGATACTTATTTTAGTTTACTTTTTTCTTCCAGGCTATAATTGCTGCTAAAATCGCTGCAAGTCCTGCTGCAGGTACTGCTGTATTAGCACTATCACCTGTCTTTGCTGCTGTATTTCCTGCTGTCTTATTTGTCTTGCTTCCTGCATTATCGGAAGCTACCTTGTTATCATCTTTTTCATCAGATACATTGCTCTTGTCAGAAGTGTCTGGTTTTTCTCCTGTTCCCACTTCTGCATTCGCCGCTTTCACTGCTTTTTCCAATGCTGCTACTGCCGCATCGACTTGCGTTTGGTCTGCATTCTTATCTTCGAATACTGCCATAGCTTTTGCATACGCTGCTTTTACTGCACTTGCAGTACCTTCACTGTATACCTTTAAGTCCATTGCTTTTACTTTTGCAAGCAATTCATTTAACTTATCTTTATTCGGAACCTCTCTCAAGCCGAAGATTGCATTCAAAAGCGTTTCACGTGCTGCATCTACTTCTGCCTGAAGCGTGTTGCCCTCTTCCAGTATCTTTTCTGCTTCCTGCAGCGCTTTGGCAAATGGTTCCCAGCTCTTCGGCGTGTACATTTCTTCTGTTTCTTTTCTTGCGGTAACTACAAGAGCTTCCAGTCTCTCCATATTGCCTTTGAATTCCAGAAGATGTACTGTTTTAAGAAGAGCATCGTATGCTGCATCTACTTCTGCCTGAGTTGCTGCCGCATTGCCGTTTACCTTGTTAGCATCTGCAAGAGCCTGTTCAAACATTTCTCTTACTTTTTTGACTACATACTTGTAGCTTGGGTCTTTCTGTGCCTCTTTAGCATATTTGATAAGTGCTTCCAGGTCTTCTTTAGCAACTGGTTTCGTATCACCATTCTTTTCCAGGTCTTCTATAGCTTTTGTCAGCTCGTTCAACGCCAAATCTACATCTGCATTCTCCCAGTCAGCTAATACTGCCTCTGCTGCTTCTACTTTTACCTGTAATGCAGCTAAAGACGCTTCTGTATAAACATCTGTTTTTGCCAGCTCTTCTTTTGCTTCTGCCAGTTTTCCTGCAAGCGCACGCACATTCTCAGGCATTTCCTGTGCGTCTTTTTTGGAAATTACAAGGTCATCAATCATACCCTCAAATGCATTTGTTTCACTGCCGATTTTTTCAATTGGCGTAATCAATGTTGCCCACTTATTTCCTTTGTCAGCTTCCCTTGCAAGTTCGCTTACCAGCTCATCATTCACATATAGTTTTGTTCTCGTATACTCATTTACTAATGTAATATGTACCCATTCATTCTCCGGCAATTGATAGTTGAACGAATAGTCTCTCTGCCATCTTGAGAATCCAAACTTACCTGTCTCTTTTTGTACTGCTTTGATTGTTCCAAAATCAGATTCAAATAAAATCTGTTCCTCATCATAACCTGTTGCAGCTTTATTTACCCAGAAATCAACTTTTGTATTAATTCCAATATTCTTTACCGGTGTCTCTACATAGCTTTCACCGCCATTTAATACGAGTGCGTCACCATGCTCGCCCTCTGTATAAGATACGTTCTTTTGTTCTGTCAGGTTATATGCATTGCCTGAATAGTCAAGCCCCTTGTCATTATTAAAATCATAATCTATATAAGTGTCACTAACAGATTCTACCTGATAAGTTGGGTTACTATTCGGCGCATAATTCGTCTTCGCAGAAAGAGCATTTAATTCATTCAATGAATAATCTCTGATATCTCCCCACAGTTTCGCACCGTAAATTGGCATAATATCATAGATACGGTCGAATAACTCAACATCACTTGTTCCATTATCATTTACAGGACCAGTCTTGTCATTCCATACTGCAAAGTTAGCGCCGAGCATCTGAGAGCTTCCTGCCGGAATCTTGAATCCTGCTACTACATTTGGCTGCCAGTTTCCATAAATATGATTCTTATTCAGATAATCGTAATAGTATCCTGCACCTGGCACGATATACTGATCGCCATCATTTGTATTAATCACATCATATCCAAGTTCATACATATCTTTTGGATTGGCATATCCGGAATACCAAAGATTCATCTGTACGCCTTCCACCGTAATAGGGGTTGTACCCAACATCATAAACTTAAGGAAAAATCCAAAGGAATCTGTCAACAGGTTCCTTT
>OFGM01000080.1_pt1 | contig 97580 bp, 94 predicted proteins | sample 1521741 | NCBI WGS metagenome assembly OFGM01 (sample SAMEA3504079, study PRJEB24116) | mouse gut metagenome | biome: mouse gut; feature: mouse-associated habitat; material: faeces | place: Denmark | collected 2011
TTTATTAGTCTGATGTGTGAAAAAGAACCGGAGCTGAAAATAGCGCAGCAACTGGTACTCGAGTTCTACCGTATTCTGAAAACCCAAAATAAATCACAGCTAAGCAGCTTGTTCACTCGAGTCCACGAAAGCGGCTCAGCAGAACTTCGGTGCGTGGCTGCGGGGATGGAAGCTGATGCTGCGGCTATATGTGAGGCAATCAGCAGTCGCTGGAGTAATGGTGTTGTCGAAGGTCATGTAAATCGCCTGAAGATGTTGAAACGCCAGATGTATGGTCGAGCCGGATTTGAACTACTCAAGCAGAGGGTAATGAGTCCACTGGCATGAGAATCTCCACCCAGGTTGCAGAAGAGCCACTTTTCCAGTTCTGCATCAGTAAGTGGAGGTGTTTTTTGAGATTTTGTCATGTCTTTGCTCCGGCCTGGTTTTATGTTCAGAAGACCTTCTTCACCCAGTGCCGGATAACGGATTCATTTGAGATATTAAACCGTGCAGCGGCCTCGCGCGTGGTAAGTTCTTCACTCAGAGACTTCAGGACAACCGTCAGTCGAAACTCAGGAGTGTGGAGGTCATTTTTCCATGTGATACGATCAATATCGTGGAGTTACCAGTCTCTTACCTTACCCAGCAGATGTTTTTTCAACACCAAAACGTTTAGCGATACGACGTGCGCCATCGTGTCTGGAAAGATAATGATTAACTACAACCAATCTGGTTTCGAGAGAATATTTTGGCTTTGCCATAAAAATTGCACATTAATCAGTTGGGTCTCCAAGTTTTGGGGTGCAGTCCACGTACAATAAATTTTTATATCCCCCCCCCTTTAATCACTACCGCCTTGGTCGCTACATGATGGATAACAATAATATCTATAATATAGATATTATCTGCATATAAAAATTGATTTTTACCAAAAAAATGTCCATTTGTTTTATTTTATAAATAATTTTTTGTTTTGAGCTTTCACTTTTTTTAGATAAAAACCCTACAGAGAAGTAATTTTTTAGATGTAATCTCTAGTATTATTGGTTTTATTGGTTTTAAATTTCATTTAATGGTTTTTTGATTGAGGGCAAAAAAAATTTGATGCAAACAAATATGTATTTATAATGTGAATCAATAATAAATTAAACATTGAATAATGTGTAATGGTATGGCAGATCATATACAGCGGAATACGCTAACTCATTATCGATTTAATGTAAAACCAGCTATAAATAACATTTCAAATGAACACTTCTGGTTACTAATAGAATTATCTGGGATTCGAAGTGATAAGATCATTATGTCATTAAGAGAGCACTTAGTAGATGGTTTTACAAAACGAGAAGTATGTGAAAGAAACGATGTTTCACTGAGTTATTTTTCTATTAGCTTAAAGAAAATATCTCATATACATAATGTCTGCGCATTGCTAAGTGAATATTATAATAATAGTTTTTAGTGCAAAAGCACGGACAATCACGTTATTAATATTTTAAATAAAAATCATAAAAATGAAGCGTAAACATTTGTTATTATTATTGTTGTTTTCATTTTCCACTAACAGTGCGCCTCTTTACTCCTTAATTAGGGAGGCAGTTATGCACGATCCCATAGTAATGGAAGCCCGGGCGGAGTTAACTTCGGCACAATCCCGCATAGAGCAGGCAAGCTCTGCACATTGGCCAGTTGTCACAGCTACAGGAAGTAAACTCCTTTCACAAAGTCACCGTTATTCCTACGATTATGACACTGAAGATATTTTACCCGGTATTCGTGGTGAAGTGAATATATTTGCTTCAGGGGCTATTGAGGCGGATGTGCGTCGGAGTGAGTCAGAAGCCGAATATTATCATTATAAAATGGAAGAAACAAAAGAGGAAACAATTCACTCTTTTGTTTCATTATATCTTGATGCACTCAGGGAAAAACAATCCATTGCGGTACTTGAACAGAGCCTTTCCCGGCATAACGCAATTCTTAATGACCTGAATACCATCAGTATTCATGATACCGGGCGGGAGTCTGAGCTTGTTCAGGCCGAAGCCAGAAGGTTGATGGTTCGGCAGCAGATAAATTCTAGGAGCAGAGTACTTAAAACCACGCTGGGAAAACTGTCCACTTGGACAAAAAATCCGGTAACCGAAGCTGATCTTGAAAATCCTTTTTCTAGGATGACAGAGGCCAAATTATTAACTGATTTTACACAGGCTCCACAGAAAGGTAACCCGTCGTGGCTTGCCAGCCAAGCTGATGTTGAGAGTAAAAAAGCGGCACTGAAAGCACAGGAGCTTGCCCGGTACCCTCGGGTGGATTTAACGGGGTCTGTAACCCGGGATGACCAGCAGATAGGTGTCAATCTGTCTTGGGACCTCTTTAACCGTAATGCCAGTTATGGTGTTACAGAAAAAGCTGCGCAAATAGTGGCAGCTACCGGACGACTGGACTCTGTCGCCCGAATGATTGATGAAACCGGGCGATTATCTCTGATAACAGTCAGACAAAGTCGAGGGGAAATGGAAACGCTCAGACGTCAGGAACAGGCTTCAGCCAGAGTTGTGGACTTTTATCGTCTTCAGTTTCAGGTGGCAAGAAAAACACTGATTGAATTACTGAATGCTGAAAACGAACTGTACAGTGTCGGACTCTCCCGGGTTCAGACGGAGGATCAGATGCTCCACGGTATGCTGGATTATCTGTATTCCCAGGGAATGCTCCTGAAATGGAGCGGAGTGAATCTTTCTGGTGAAGAAGAAAAATAACGGGGTTGAAGGGTTGGTAATTAAGTGAAGAGTATTTTTGAAGGATTATCACAGATAACGGCGTTACTGGGTACACCTGTATCTGCTGAGACTCTGGCTGCCGGTACTGTCCGTACAGATGTATCCGGGATTGATTTTCGTTCTGTTGGCGAGTTTCTTCGTAGTGAAGGATTTGATAATCATCTTTCCCGGCGATCTCCGGAAGATATCCCGTCACTTGCGGTTCCGGCGCTTCTTTTATTGAACGCTCAGGAAGCTATTGTGGTAGTGCGTATTGAGGGGGCCGGTCTGGCAAGACAGTATCATGTGCTTCAGCCTGGAGGTCTCCGTAAGACACTTTCTCACGATGCATTAATGGCCGTTTATTCTGGTTATTGTTGGTTTGTTCAGCCACAGGCAAAGCAGGATCGTCGCTCGGAGCTGCCAGAGTATGACATGAGCGGGGCATGGTTCTGGCGGGTACTGTGGCGATTCAGGGCATATTACGGACAGGTTATTGTTGCGAGTTTTATCATTAACTTTCTTGCTCTGGTCAGTTCCCTGTATGTAATGAACGTCTATGACCGGGTTATACCTAATCGTTCCTGGGAAACGTTATGGATGCTGAGTATCGGGGTGATTACAGCAATTCTGTTTGAGTGTGCTGCAAAGTTAATCCGGAGTTATCTGACGGATGTTGCGGGTAAGAAGGCAGACCTGATTATCAGCTCTGCTCTGCTACGTCGGGTGATGGCGGTAAAAATGTCTGACAGGCCGGCATCCTCTGGTTCATACGCCAGCAATTTGCGGGAATATGAGTCTGTCAGGGAGTTTATGACCAGCGCTACGTTACTGGCTTTTGTTGATCTGCCTTTTATTCTGCTTTTCATCAGTGTTATCGGGCTCGTGGGAGGCTGGCTTGCGGTTGTACCTCTTACGCTGGTCCCGCTGGTTATTCTGGCAGGAATATTACTGCAGCGACCGCTTTCCCGTCATATTAATGCCTCCATGCGGGAATCATCGCAGCGTCAGGGATTACTTGTGGAGGCTCTGGACGGAATAGAAACCCTGAAGCTGAATAATGCTGTTAACTGGGTTCAGCGACGCTGGGATGGATATACTGCAAGTGTCGCCCGTTCGTCCATTCGGGTAAAAAATACCAGTAATGTCATAATCAGCTTTTCCACAGCAATTCAGCAAATTAATACTGTTCTGCTGGTCATTCTGGGAACGTACCTTATTCACAGTGATGACCCACATAACCGTATCACCATGGGGGCACTGATTGCAGCCGTTATTCTTTCCGGCCGCGCGCTTGCACCGCTTGGCCAGATAGCATCACTGGCCACCCGTTTCCAGCAGGCCCGTCTGGCTATGCAGGGGGTGAATGAAATAGTTCGCCGCCCGGTGGAACGGGAAAGTCAGACACATTATCTGACCGTGAAGGATATCCAGGGGGAATTCCATTTCAGCGCAGTCACGTTTTTCTATAAGCCTGAATTACCTGCAGCCTTGAAAGGTATGTCTGTCTGTATCCGGCCCGGAGAAAAGGTGGGCATTATTGGCACTATCGGATGTGGTAAATCGACGCTACTGAAAATGATGGTAGGGCTATACCGTCAAAATAAAGGACAAATTACCCTTGACGGGGTTGCTATGCAGCAACTGGATCCCTGTTTTGTTCGGGATAAGGTTTTCCTGCTTGAGCAGAATCCCCGGCTTTTTCTGGGAACTCTGCGTGAAAATCTGCAGCTTTCGCGTCTTCCGGGAAGCCTGTCGGATGTGGATATGATTAATGCAGCCGGACGTTTCGGGTTTGACCGTTTTATTCGTCATCACCCATGCGGGCTTGATATGCAGATAGGGGAAGGAGGTCAGGGGCTGTCAGGAGGACAGCGTCAGATGGTCGCTCTGACGAGAATGGTACTGGGTTCTCCCCGGGTAGTTCTGCTTGATGAACCCACGACGGGTCTTGATCTGCAGACAGAGAACATTGTTCTGAAAGGGCTGAATCACTGGAGCCGTGGACGCACAATGGTGGTGGTGACGCATCGTCTGCAGGTGCTGAATATTGTTGACCGTATTATCGTGATGAATGAAGGCCGGGTAATGATGGATGGTCCCCGCGATGAAATACTGAAAAAACTGTCAGGGAAACAGCAGAGTGGGGAGAGCAGAGCGATAACTTCATGAGCGTCAAGCGGATAAGAAATAAAGAGCATATATGTTTAACAGTTTGTGGACCGCAGGGGTATGACAGAAAAAACGGAACGGAATAAAGCGTCGTCAGAGGTGGTTAGGCAGTCAGACCTGGCCCTGTTGACAGATGTACAGGCAGCCCTTCAGCAGGAAAAGCATCATGCCCTTTTCCTGATGGTGATTTTTCTGCTGGTACTGGTAGTGACGTTTGTTATCTGGGCATGGAACAGTCCTCTGGATGAAGTGACCCGTGGTCAGGGGAGTATTATTCCCGGCAGCAGGGAGCAGGTTATACAGACCCTTGACCCGGGTATTTTGAAAACACTTGAGGTCAGGGAAGGAGATATTGTTGAGAAAGGTCAGGTACTGCTGACACTGGATGATACCCGAAGCTCTGCCATGCTGAGGGAAAGTGAAGCCCGGGTGAATAACCTGGAAGCAGTCAGGGCAAGACTCCGTGCAGAAGCTTATTCCGAATCACTGACATTTCCGGATGACGTGCCTGCAGATTTGAGGGAGAGGGAAAGTACTGTTTATCGACTACGAAAGACTGAACTGGCACAAAGCATCGCCGGCCTTAAGCAGAGTAAGGCTCTGCTGGATAAGGAAATAGCAATGACCCGGCCAATTGTGCGTGAAGGGGCGATGTCGGAAGTCGAACTGTTACGTATGCAGCGTCAGTCAGCGGAGCTGCAGTTACAGATGGATGAGAAACAGAATAAATACCTGACGGAAGCTGGAGCTGAACTAGTGAAGACAGAAGCAGAGCTTGCACAGGCAAAAGAGAATATGGCTGGCAGAGCCGACCCGGTTGAGCGTTCACGTATCAGGGCTCCCCTGAGAGGCATCGTAAAAAATATTCGGGTAAATACTTTGGGAGGCGTGGTTTCTGCAGGACAGGACATAATGGAAATTATTCCGCTGGAAGACCAGTTGCTGATTGAGGCTTATATAAATCCACGGGATGTTGCCTATGTCAGAACAGGGATGCCGGCACTTGTAAAACTGACGGCTTATGACTATGCCATTTATGGTGGTCTTGACGGAGTGGTGACACTGGTAAGTCCGGATACTTTACGTGACCAGAAACGGCCGGGAGATTTAAAACTGGATCCAAATGAAGCATATTATCGAGTACTGGTTACTACCAGTAATAATTATCTGACAGACAGGAACGGAAAAATATTGCCAGTTATTCCTGGCATGATAGCCAGCGTGGATATAAAAACAGGTCAGAAAAGTGTATTTCAGTACCTGATTAAACCAATCACCAGAATGAAACAAGCTCTTCAGGAACGATGATTTATTATATTATTAATATCATGGCTCCGTAATACAGACACTCAACAGGAAGTCTGTATCGTATCGCAATGAAAAAATAATTTTATTAAATTTAAGGAGAATAAGTCACGTATAGAAATTATTATTTTTCCACCTCTGGAAATGATTAATTTATTTTATATTGATAATCGCAGGTTTTAATTAGCCTAAGGATTTTATATGAAAATGATTTTTACCGGTAAGGTCAGCGGAGAAAAAACCGTGCTGACTGCCGGAGGTCGTCATACAGTTAAAGCACAGCCCGGGGAGCAGTATGGACTGATCGATGAGGTGACCGGCCTAGTGCCTGACGGTGTTGAGGCGGATCGCTCCGGTGATGATTTAATTCTGCGTAAAAAGGAAGAAGATACTGAGGTCCGGATAGAGGGATTCTGGGAAGAATGCCAGCCCGGGGAAACACAGTGTACGGCGGTATTTAATATTGTTGGGGAAGATGGACAGGTCACCGAAGCCGTACTGACTCAGGATGGCCCGGTGCTGGATGATATTACTGCCGGACAATCGGGAACCTTGTCAGATGATGATCGTGGCGGTTTTATATGGTTGGGCGGTCTGGCATTTGGTGGGGGACTGGCTGCTATGGCTTTAGCTGCAGGTGGCGGTGGAAGCAAACATAGACATGAAAATGATGACTCTGATACTACAGCCCCATCGTCACCAGCACTGAAGGCAGAGGATGACGGTTCTGTTTCTGTTGAGCTGCCGGGTGATGCCAATAAAGGCGATACCGTGGATGTCACCTTTGAAGATGAAAAAGGTGGTAAGCACACCGTGACGCTGGAGAAAGGGGATAACGGCTGGACATCCAGTGATCCGACGCTGATCCCGGACAGCACTGGCGATAAAGCGACCATTCCGGCAGATAACGTGAAGGATAACAGTGAAGTTACCGGGGTTGCCAAAGATCCGAGCGGTAATGAAAGTGACCCGTCAACCGTGACGTCAAAAACTGATGGTGTGGCAGATGCCCCGGTTCTGAGCATTCCTGAAGTGACTGACGGTTATGCCAATGCTGATGAGCTGAAAGACGGTTTGCAGGCAGAGGTCACGTTGCCGGCAGGCACGGCAGAAGGTGCAGTTATTACACTTACCGTGACCCGTCCGGACAAAACCACGGAGAACGTGACACATACCGTGACTAAAGATGAAGTGGCTGCCGGTAAAGTATCCATGGATATTCCGAAGGATGCGGTGATTGACGGGCAGAACAGCGTCAGTGTCACTCTGACTCAGGGCAGTAACCCGGCGAAACCCGGGAATGTGGTTGATTTTGCTGCCGATACCCAGATCCCGGGGGATACCGATGGTGATGGTGCAACAGATGCAACACCGGTAGTTGCCATTCCGGAAGCGGCAGATGGTGTGAATGCCGAAGAGCTGAAGGATGGTGTACAGACCGAAGTCACGGTACCGAAAGGCAGCGCTGCCGGTGATACCCTGACGCTGACGGTCACCAAACCGGACGGCACGACGGACACGGTGGAGCACACGCTGACCGCAGATGAAGTGGCTGCAGGTAAAGCTGATGTGACCATTCCGGCGGATAAAGTGACGGCAGATGGTCAGTATTCTGTAACCGCGGAAATCACAGACCCGGCAGGTAACACCAGTGGCCAGGGCCAGCCGGCTGACTTCGCAGTGGATACAGTGGCGCCGTCGGCACCGGTATTAAAAGCAGAGGATGATGGTTCTGTTTCTGTTGAGCTGCCGGGTGATGCCAATAAAGGCGATACCGTGGATGTCACCTTTGAAGATGAAAAAGGTGGTAAGCACACCGTGACGCTGGAGAAAGGGGATAACGGCTGGACATCCAGTGATCCGACGCTGATCCCGGACAGCACTGGCGATAAAGCGACCATTCCGGCAGATAACGTGAAGGATAACAGTGAAGTTACCGGGGTTGCCAAAGATCCGAGCGGTAATGAAAGTGACCCGTCAACCGTAACCTCAAAAACTGATGTGTTACCAACAGTGAGTATTAGCGTTGAGACAACATCAACAGATGTCAATGGTGATGGTTTTACTGGTATAGCTAGTGTCAATGGGACCGTAATGGATGTTCCCGCAACTATTGAAGATAAGGATGATTCCACTGGACTGGTTTATACGGTTTCTCTGAATCATGTCACTACAACAGATGTAACAGTTACAGTTACATTGGGTAGCGGAGCTGGGCATTCTGATGCTGCTGACTATTCTGATATTGGTGGAGCACAGCATAACGGGAAAATTGGCCTTCATGGTGATACTGGAAAAGTAACCTATGATGGTGCAACAACCGTAACAATTGTTATTCCTGCCGGTTCAAAAAGTGTTTCATTTATAGTTGATCCAACGCTTGAGGCTAACCAAGATGCCTTTAATGCCGAGGGTATGGAAAAAGTTGTTGCGACCATTACGGGAACATCTGATAACGTTACGGCAGCTACTGACATCGTTGATAATGCGGGAGCATCCGCAACAGGTGTTATTTATGATGGTAATGCCATTTCATTACGTAATCTGGACGGTGATTTTACACTGAAATATTCACTATCATCTTCTATCGCCGAAAAAGGGGACTTTGGGTATACCATTGGCGCGAATAGTGGTGAAAATGATCCAATGGTAACAACAGATTACAATGATACGGTTTATGTTGGTTATTACCAGAGTGGTAAAGAAACAACATCGTATAGTAATGTTGCTAACTCACAGGATAATGGGCCAGACGGAACAAAAACCGATGGCAATCAAAGCATTACGACTGTTGATTTAGGTGCTGGTGATGATCTAATGGTCATTCGTGGTAACATGCTGGCTAATACAAGAGTATATACTGGTGAGGGTAACGATACTTTTACTATGGATGGTATGAATACTGTATTACGTGTTATGTATGCGGGTAGTTATATCTTTACTGAGTCTGGCGATGATATTGTTACGATCAAACGTACTGGTGTAACAAATGCCGGACAGATTTATCTTGGTTCAGGTAGTGATACATTTATCCAGGGGGATGCTACTGACAATAACGATACAACATTATCTGGTTTATTGGATCTTGGTAGTGGTACAAAAGATATATCTAATATGCCTAAGGAATATCTTTCTGTTTATCAGGATGGCAGTAATTTAAGCTTGGGTAACGACAACAATATTGACACTGCCACAGATGTTAATACCGTCACTATTTATGGCTCTGTGTCTGGTGAAATTTTAGGCGGATACGGCAGTGATAATATTACGGTAACTAAAAATCTGACCGGTAATATTTCTGTCGGTGACAATGCGGATACCTTAACGGCCGGATGGATTTATGGTGGCAGTACTGTCTCTATGGGGGACGGCAATGATACTGTTACCATCACAGATGGTGCATATAACACGACTATTTCACTGGGGGCGGGAGATGATGTATTTGATGCAACTTCTGGTGTAATGGGGGATTCTGCTTATGCCACTGTCGTTAATGGTGAAGACGGCAATGATACCTTTAAATTAGGCACAATTGCCAAAAACCTGACCATTGATGCCGGTGCCGGTGATGATATTGTTGTTCTGACAAAAGACTATGACTCCACCTCCTCCGGTAATCAGGGCTATATTAACGGCGGGGAAGGCAGTGATACCCTGGTTCAGACAGGTACCATTTCTGTCAATCTAGCGGCCGGTAAAAATGAAGGTATTGCCGGCTTCGAGAAAGTGGATATGACTGTTGGTAGCGATCTGAAAGCTGACAATGCAGCTCAGTTAGTCAAGTTAACGGCATCGGATGTATTGGGTATAAATGACAATTCAACGATTTATATTTCCGGTGATGCCAATGACAAAGTTGATTTGGGGGCTGACGGAGCGGGAAGTCTGGGTACATTTACGGCAACGGCAACAACTGTTAAAGCAACTGCGTTAGATGGTATTGAGCATACTTATACGTTATACAGCAGTGTAAGTGGCGCAAATGTGTATATTGATAACAATATTATTGATGCGAATGGTGTAATTTAATAGTTGTCTTATTCATGTGGGAGGGAAACTTCCCACATTTTTGAGTGTTATAGAAACAACTTAATAATTTGCAAATGAGTCAATATGACATTTATATACTTCTTGTAGAAGGCATAATGTATGAATATAATGATTGTCACGCACAATAAATATCTTGAGTTAGGTTTGAAAAAATTATTGAGCAGGCATTCTATTACTATTGGTGCTGATTTTTTTATACCAGATAATCGTGAGCATATAATAAACAATAATATTTTTGTCATTCTCTGTGATAAAAAAAACAGTATGTTAATGAATTATATTTTTAACGGTTATAGATTTTACTTATTACCAGTAGAATCAATAAGTAGCCTGTCATCGATTTATGAATGTATGTTTAGTGGCAGGTTGTTGTTTGGGAACTCTCCACATAAATTAACCATGAATGAGATGATTATACTATTCTATTATGTTTTCCATGGGTGGAATGTAGCAAGTATTGCTTATCAGTTTGGTATGAGTTCAAAGACTGTGTATACTCATATATATAAAGCAAAGAAAAAAAATGGAATATCAGGAAAAAATCTCAAATATAAATGTGCTTATGAAAGGCTTGTCTGTTAATTGAAGTGTTGGTCGCTTTATATGAAAGTTATATGTGATAATCGTTATTTCCTTATTGGGATCAACAAAACAATTGAAGATGTCATCCAGAAAAATAAAATTAATGGCGTAAAAAATATTATTATAATATCATCCCCTAAAACGTCAGATGTTTTTTGTTTTTTACAGTTCAATAACATTAATTTTAGGTGTTCGGATACCATTTTTTATGCTCCCCCTGAAACCTTTGATTTTCTCAGGGATATTATCCACGCCCCTATTTGCAATATAAAGGATTTAACTAAAAACAATCCACTTAATAACACACATTATATTTATAGAGTAAAGAACTCTCATTATAAGCTTTCTTTATCTGGAAGGCAGAAGGAGGTCCTGCTGATGTTTTTATATGGTTTAAGTGGAAAAGATATTGCTAATAACCTCGGCGTTTCAATAAAAACTGTTTCGAGTTATAAAAAGTCTTTAATGAATAGACTGTATGTCAGTAATGATATACAGTTATTTTACAAAGGTCTATTATTATGTAGATAAGTGCTAATTGAACGCGTTTGATATTAACGACTTCAGCCCAGTCTGTTACCAGTTGAGCATGGTGATAACGTGCACCATCCAGAATGATGTTGACTGTTTGATTATAATCAGGATAAACCTTTCTTATCTCATTGAAAAACCGGGATATGCTTAACGCATTAATGGTTGGGTACTCACTGATGAGTGGGCGTTCCGGAGACTTCAGATTTAGCGCACCCATGATATTCAGCCGTGTACGGCTACCTGTTGTTTCTATTGCTTTCCGGTGCCCTTTTCGTATCCAGCCATAACTGATTTTGGTGGCCTGAGTGGGGTGGACAGCATCTATAAAAAGAACAGGTTCATCGCCTGCTTTTTCTTTCAGGTCTTCATAATATTCAATGAATTGCGCCTGCCTCTCTTCGCTGAATTTATGAGGCGTTCCAGCCGGTTTTTTGTAAGAGAAGCCGTTACGATGCAACCATTTGTTCATACCGGCAACGCTGAACAAAATTCCCCATGTGTGGAGAACAAAGGCGATAATTTCATGAGTATGGTGAAACAAATTATCAGATAAATGTTTGATTAAGAGTGATGTTTGTTCAGCACTGAGTTTACTGTCTGAACCACCGTTTTCGGGCTTTAACTTCCCTTTATTCATAAACTCATGGATATGATGATCAACGGTGGTCTGATGCAGGCGCAGAGCCTGAGCAATCATGACTGAACTCCAGCCTTCAGAAGCCAGAAGAATGGCTTTAATACGATCGCAGACCCGCTTGTTACGACTGGTATCGTGAAGGCGTTCCAGCTCTGCTTTTTGTAGATCGGAGATGAAGATTTTCATGTTGCGTAGCATGATCCTCTGTCATGACAAAATCAAGCATCTTCAATGATCACGGGTATAGCATCATTATTCTATAACATGAATAAACGGATTGAATGTATTATGTTAAAAATGAGTTTATACGTAATAATATTGTTATTTTCCTTTCAGATTAGTGCAGCCATTACTAGCAAGGAAAGTGAGGCTGTTTCACCATTATTAATGGATGTTAATTCTTCACTAACAATGGAAATATTTCTGAATATTCCACATCATCGGAACCATCGCAACAGGGCGTATTTCCTGTAATATGTACTCGACTTCATCCTAGATCCGTAATGAAACGCCAGTTATTAACCTGCTAGGGGCCTGTTTTTATAATTGGTGATGATCCTTTTTCTCTGCGCTGGATGAGTGAACATCTGGAGATCCTTAAATCGCTAAATACCCTTGGTTTGGTTGTTAATGTTGAATCAGTAGAACGAATGGAGGTATTACAGAAGCGGGCTGATGGGTTATTGTTATTGCCAGTTATCTGCGATAATTTCGTGCAAATGCTGCAATTAAATGCTTATCCGGTATTGATCACAGAGATGGAAATATCACAATGATTAATAACATAATTACTGCTAATAATATCGTAATTTTGAAAGTGGTAATCCTGTTCACGGCACTATAATTAGAGTTATGTCTTGTATCCGTTCAGTATAATTTCACGAATGCTTTATTAACCGGATGCGTGAATGTCATTCTTCAGATGACAAAGACGTCATCGCGATTGATGGAAAAGCACTTCCACACTCCTATGATAAAAGCCGTCGCAGGAGAGCGGGCTTTCGTAGTCTTACCCCGACTCTCCCCGGCCCTAAACGCAACACCCACTCACAGCAACCTAAACTCATCCGCATCCCGCCATGCCGGAAACTTTTCTCTATATTCCCTTAATACAGCCATCGACAACTCCGCATCAATGCGCGTTGCCTGATGCGCGTCGGCAGTAGCGATAATCTCGCCCTGTGGATTAATCACCCGGCTGTCACCGCGATAATGGCAGCCGTTGCCATCGCTGCCGACGCGATTGCATCCCGCTACATACGTCTGATTCTCAATCGCGCGGGCCGTCAGCAATGCCTGCCAGTGCAGAGAGCGCGGAGCAGGCCAGTTGGCGACGTACAGGGCGAGGTCATAATCGTTGAGATTGCGCGACCACACTGGAAAACGTAAGTCGTAGCACACCAGCGGCAAAATACGCCAGCCGCGCCATTCCACAATCACTCGCGCATTGCCCGCTTTATAATGTAGATGCTCATCTGCCATGCGGAACAGATGACGCTTATCATAAAAATGTACCGTGCCGCCCGGCTCAACCAGCAAAAAGCGGTTAACCGAACCAGACTCCGTTTGTAATGCTACACTGCCTGCAATCAGCGCATTGTACTGCTGCGCTTTGGCTGTCATCCAGTTCACTACGTCATCTTGTGCTAGCGACGAAGCTGCCGCTTCCATGGCAAAGCCGCTGGTAAACATTTCCGGTAGAACGATCACATCGCGCCCGGTAATACCTTCCAGTTGACGATCAAAATGGCGCAGATTGGCAGGGCCATCCATCCACACCAGTGGTTGCTGCAAAAGCGTAATCTTCAAACCAGGCACGGTGTACAACTCCTTTATGCGAAGGGTTTTATAACTTTAACACCTTATCAGGCAGTTGCCTTAGCGCAGAATAAATTGATAACAAATGCTGATATTGGAAATATCTGATTTGCAAATTATCGTGTTATCGCCAAGCTTTAGGAGGTTAATAACATGGGCAGGATAAGCCCGGGAGGAATGATGTTTAAGGCAATAACGACAGTCGCCGCTCTGGTCATCGCCACCAGTGCAATGGCGCAGGATGATTTAACCATTAGCAGCCTTGCAAAGGGCGAAACCACCAAAGCTGCTTTTAATCAGATGGTGCAAGGGCATAAGCTGCCTGCCTGGGTGATGAAAGGCGGTACGTATACTCCCGCACAAACCGTAACGTTGGGAGATGAGACGTATCAGGTGATGAGCGCGTGCAAACCGCATGACTGTGGCTCGCAACGTATCGCTGTGATGTGGTCCGAGAAATCTAATCAGATGACGGGGCTGTTCTCGACCATTGATGAGAAAACGTCGCAAGAGAAACTCACCTGGTTGAATGTGAACGATGCGCTTTCTATTGATGGTAAAACGGTGCTGTTCGCGGCGTTGACCGGCAGCCTGGAAAACCATCCGGATGGCTTTAATTTTAAATAATTAGCGGATAAAGAAACGGAGCCTTTCGGCTCCGTTATTCAATTACGCGGCTTCAACTTTCCGCACTTTCTCCGGCAGCTTTACCGGCTTCGTCGCCAGCTCTTCCGGATCAAAGTCATCAACGTTAATACTACGCAGACGGCTTTCTTCAGCTTTCACCAGAATAGCGGCTTCATCTTTATCAATCAGCCCCTTCGCCAGTGCGTTGTGCGCCAGTTCATCCAGACGGGTAAACGGCAGGTTTTTACCCAACTCTTTACAGATCCGCTGATGAATCGGGTCGGCGGCAATCACATCCACCAGCGCCTCTTCCAGTAAACCAACCGGGTTATGCTTGCTCAGTGTCAGGTACTGACCGCGACCAATACGTGAACGGGTGGCATTCGGCACTTGTAAAATCTTCGCCACTTTATGATCCAGCTTGTCAGACGGTGCCAGGTAATGACGTCCGGTCGGGAAGATCACCACATTCAGCAGCCCGGCAACCACGCGGTTCGGGAAGTTTTGCAGTAAATCGTCCATCGCCTGTTCTGCCTGATACAGCGCATCCTGTACACCCCAGTGCACCAGCGGCAGGTCGGCTTCATTACGGCCTTCGTCGTCATAACGCTTCAGAACGGCAGAGGCGAGGTAAAGCTGACTTAAAATATCCCCCAGACGTGCCGAGATACGCTCACGACGTTTCAGGCTGCCGCCCAGCACCACCATCGAGACATCAGAAAGCAGGGCGAGGTTGGCGCTCAGGCGGTTCAGGTGCTGATAGTAGCGTTTAGTGGCATCGCCGGTTGGTGTGCTGCTGGTTAAACCGCGCGTCAGGCCCAGCCAGAAGCTGCGAACTTTGTTGCTACCGACGTGACCGATATGTTTAAACAGGAGTTGATCGAACGCGTTAACGTCATTGTTCTTCGCCGCTTCCATCTCTTCCAGCACGTACGGATGGCAACGAATCGCTCCTTGTCCGAAGATCATCATGCTGCGGGTCAGAATGTTGGCCCCTTCAACGGTGATGGCAATCGGTGCGCCCTGGTAAGCACGGGCCAGGAAGTTGCTTTGCCCGAGCATAATGCCTTTACCACCAGTGATATCCATCGCATCAATAATCGACTGCTGCCCGCGGTGGGTACAGTGATACTTAACGATAGCCGACAGCACGGCAGGTTTTTCACCGAGCATAATGCCGTAGGTAATCAGCGATGCCGCAGCATCCATTACATAAGCGTTTCCGGCAATACGCGCCAGCGGCTCTTCAATCCCTTCCATCTTACCGATAGAGATTTTGAACTGCCGACGAATGTGCGCATACGCGCCCGTTGCCAGCGCTACCGATTTCACGCCGCCGGTTGAGTTGGAAGGCAGGGTGATGCCGCGGCCTACCGAGAGGCACTCCACCAGCATCCGCCAGCCTTGCCCGGCCATTTTCGGCCCGCCGATGATGTAATCGATCGGCACGAACACATCTTTACCGCGCGTCGGTCCGTTCTGGAACGGTACGTTCAGCGGGAAGTGGCGACGACCAATTTCCACACCCGGCGTGGTGGTCGGGATCAGCGCACAGGTAATACCTAAATCTTCTGCACCACCGAGTAATTTCTCCGGGTCGGAGAGTTTAAACGCCAGACCAAGCACGGTCGCAATCGGTGCCAGCGTAATGTAGCGTTTGTTCCAGGTCAGACGCATCCCCAGCACCTGCTGGCCCTGCCATTCGCCCATGCAGACAATCCCGGTATCCGGAATCGCGCCCGCATCGGAACCCGCTTCGGGGCTGGTCAGTGCAAAGCAAGGGATCTCCTGACCACGCGCCAGACGCGGCAGATAGTGATTTTTCTGCTCGTCAGTGCCGTAATGTTGCAGCAGCTCGCCCGGGCCTAATGAGTTCGGCACGCCGACGGTAATCGCCAGGATCCCGCTCACGCCGGAGAGTTTTTGCAGCACGCGAGACTGGGCATAAGCCGAGAACTCCAGCCCGCCGTACTCTTTTTTGATGATCATCGCGAAGAAACGATGCTCTTTAAGGTACGCCCACAACTCCGGCGGCAGGTCCGCCAGCTCATGAGTAATCTGGAAATCATTCGCCATCCGGCAGGCTTCTTCTACCGGACCGTCGAGAAACGCTTGCTCTTCAGTGGTCAGGCGCGGCTGCGGATAGTTATGCAGCTTTTTCCAGTCCGGCTTGCCCTGGAACAAGTCGCCCTCCCACCAGGTGGTGCCCGCGTCGATCGCTTCTTTCTCGGTGCGCGACATCGGCGGCATCACTTTGCGGAATCCACGAAACACTGGCGCAGAAATCATCGATTTACGCATAGGGGCAAAGTTAAACGGTATGAGGATAATGGCCAGAGGCACTAGTACCCACGCCGACCACAGACCAGCAACGCCGAGGACGGCTGTCCAGGCGAGCAAAATCAGACTGCTGATAAATAAGCTCACGCGGTGATAGAACAATGCGCCGAGCAGGACAACCGTAGCGAGAATACTCAAAATCATCATAACGAAAAGCCCCTTACTTGTAGGAGGTCTGACCACTTGTGATGATATGGTTGTAGTGGATGTAAAAACATTTAGCAATGTGTTTACAATATAATTACAACAAAGCTCACATTGTTGCTGTTTTTATCCGCACTTCAGGTCAAAAAGTCCTGGTCATAGCACCTGCCCGTACTTCTCGCTTTTGGCGGTATCCGGTACACTGCATTTTGTCTATTACATTTATGCTGAAGGATATCCTCATGTACCAGGATCTTATTCGTAATGAACTGAACGAAGCGGCGGAAACGCTGGCTAACTTTTTAAAAGATGACGCCAATATTCACGCCATTCAGCGCGCGGCGGTCCTGTTAGCAGACAGCTTTAAAGCCGGTGGCAAAGTGCTTTCCTGTGGCAACGGCGGCTCCCATTGTGACGCCATGCACTTTGCCGAAGAGTTGACCGGTCGCTACCGTGAAAACCGTCCGGGCTACCCGGCGATTGCCATTTCTGACGTTAGTCATATTTCCTGCGTCGGTAACGATTTTGGTTTCAATGATATTTTCTCCCGTTACGTTGAAGCGGTAGGTCGCGAAGGCGATGTACTGCTGGGGATCTCCACCTCCGGTAACTCTGCAAACGTGATCAAAGCGATCGCAGCGGCGCGTGAGAAGGGGATGAAAGTGATCACCCTGACGGGTAAAGACGGCGGCAAAATGGCTGGCACGGCGGATATTGAAATTCGCGTTCCGCACTTTGGTTATGCCGACCGCATTCAGGAGATCCACATTAAAGTGATCCATATCCTGATCCAGTTAATTGAAAAAGAGATGGTTAAGTAAGTCTGGCGTAGGCCAGATAAGGCGTTTACGCCGCATCCGGCATTTGTGCTCTGATGCCTGATGCGACGCTGACGCGTCTTATCATGCCTACAATCTGCACCCGAACCGTAGGCCGAATAATGCGTTCACGCCACATCCGACCTGAAAATTCTTAAATCAATCTTCGCCGGGGGCCATGCGCTCCCGCTGTTGTGGAGGTTACCCATGTGCGAATTGCTCGGGATGAGCGCCAACGTCCCTACCGATATCTGCTTTAGTTTCACCGGACTTGTACAGCGTGGTGGTGGAACCGGGCCACATAAAGATGGCTGGGGCATTACCTTTTACGAAGGTAAAGGCTGTCGCACATTTAAAGATCCGCAACCCAGCTTTAATTCCCCCATCGCCAAACTTGTCCAGGACTACCCGATAAAATCCTGTTCGGTGGTGGCTCATATTCGCCAGGCTAATCGGGGCGAGGTGGCGCTGGAAAATACTCACCCGTTTACCCGCGAGTTATGGGGGCGTAACTGGACTTATGCCCATAATGGACAACTGACGGGCTACAAATCACTGGAAACCGGCAACTTCCGCCCGGTCGGTGAAACCGATAGCGAAAAAGCCTTTTGCTGGCTCCTGCATAAATTAACGCAGCGTTACCCGCGCACACCGGGCAACATGGCGGCAGTGTTTAAATATATCGCCTCACTGGCGGATGAACTGCGGCAGAAGGGCGTTTTCAACATGCTGCTTTCTGACGGGCGCTATGTAATGGCGTATTGCTCGACTAATTTACACTGGATCACCCGCCGCGCGCCGTTTGGCGTGGCAACGTTGCTGGATCAGGATGTGGAAATCGACTTCAGCTCGCAGACCACACCGAATGATGTGGTCACGGTGATTGCGACACAGCCGCTGACGGGCAATGAAACCTGGCAAAAGATTATGCCAGGTGAATGGCGCTTATTTTTCCTCGGGGAGCGTGTAGTTTGATGCCAGTTGTGGCTGCACAACTTCGTGGCTTAACGGCTTGCTGACCACGTAACGGCCATTGACCACAGAAACGGTCGGTGGCTTACGGGTTTGCTCAAAGTAGTCGTAGCCCGGCTTCAGTTGCTCCCAGAAGTCCTTAAAGTTGGAATATTTATGGCGCTTCATATTGGCGTCGGTCATACGGAACGGGTAAATACTCACTTGCACGCTCGGCTGACCAAACACCAGCGCACCAGTAACGAACTGGAAGATCTCATCAATACCCTGATTGGTCATCGCGTAGCAGCCGATGGAAACACAATCGCCGTGAATCATCAGGTATTTCCCTTCATAACCATGCGCACGGTCATAGGCGTTTGGGAATCCAATATTAATCGCTTTGTAGTAACGGCTGTCTGGTTTTAACTGATTACGCTGGACGCTATAAAACCCTTCCGGGCTTTTGAAATCGCCCTGACGCTGTTTTGGCCCTAATCCGCCGGAATATTTACAGATTTTATAGCTGTCGAGCAGTTGATATTGCTCGCCCATTTTGACGTAGAGATCGAGCGTACGTTCTTCCTTGAAGATCTGGATGTAGACAGGGGATCCCATCAACTGCTGCTTATACTCTTTGCTCACTGGCGTGGTCGAGCTACTGCTGCCCAGCAAACCGGCAAACGAAACGCACGGGATCAACAACATCGCAAGAATTAATGCGATTTTACGCATACTGCTTATTCCTTGATAAAACGGTTACACACGCCAGGACGGCAAAATGAATCCCAAATCGGAATAGTCTGGATTTGGAAGGCTCACATTATCACCAAAAGAGTTTTACGCAAGCCTGTCGGCGCAGGGTTTACAAATTTAGCACAGGGGCAGTTTTCAAGAGTCCGAAAAGCGCATGGATTGTAGATTTATTTCTTATTTCCTAAGATTATGAAACCGCAATAGTAATATGCAAATAAGCAATTAATAATCCCGTTTACTCCTCCGGTCTTTTAAAATTCTCACCTTCATTCAGCTGGTTTATGTCCTTCATGTCTTCGTTCTTGCACGGCAGATTTCTGCATCCAGGCGTGTTTTCGTTATGCGTTTTGCTCCCTTTACTCGCCAGCGCCACCACATCACATATCTCTTTTAGCTACGCCGCCCGCCAGCGGATGCAAAACCGTGCGCGTTTATTAAAACAGTACCAAACCCATCTGAAAAAGCAGGCCAGCTATATTGTGGAAGGCAATGCCAAAAGCAGAAGGGCGCTGCGCCAGCATAATCGGGAGCAGATAAAACAGCATCCAGAATGGTTTCCTGCGCCGCTCAAGGCGAGTGACAGACGCTGGCAGGCGTTGGTGGAGAATAATCATTTCTTAAGCAGCGACCATCTACATAACATCACCGAAGTGGCGATTCACCGCCTGGAGCAGCAGCTAGGTAAGCCTTATATCTGGGGGGGCACGCGGCCTGATAAAGGCTTCGACTGTAGCGGGTTGGTTTTTTATGCCTACAACAAGATCCTTGAGGCTAAGCTCCCGCGCACGGCCAATGAGATGTACCACTACCGTCGGGCAACGATTGTGGCGAATAACGACCTGCGCCGGGGAGATTTGCTGTTTTTCCATATCCACAGTCGTGAGATAGCCGACCATATGGGCGTATATCTTGGAGACGGTCAGTTTATCGAGTCACCGCGCACCGGGGAAACCATTCGGGTAAGTCGGTTAGCCGAACCTTTCTGGCAGGACCATTTTTTAGGCGCGCGACGGATTTTGACGGAAGAGACGATTTTGTAGGCCGGATAAGGCGTTCACGCCGCATCCGGCGGTTGTGCATCGGTGCCAGATGCGCCGCTACGCGTCTTATCATGCCGACAAAACCGCACTCACCCGTAGGCCGGATAAGGCGTTCACGCCGCATCCGGCGGTTGTGCGCCGATGCCTGATGCGACGCTACGCGTCTTATCATGCCGACAAAACCGTGCTCACCCGTAGGCCGGATAAGGCGTTCACGCCGCATCCGGCAATATGCACCGATGCCGGATGCCTACATCAACGCCCCCATTATCTTCAACTCCAGCTCATCCGGCACTTCGTTATACGACAGCACATGCAGCCCCGGCGCAAACAACCTTGCGTAGCGCGCCAGCAAGGGGCGCAGCTGCGGCGGCACCAGCAGCACCGGATCTTTCCCCGCCGCTTTCATCTGCTCCTTCACCTGAGGCATCGTGCTCTGGAACTGGTTGAGCATATTCGGATCCACTGGCACGCTATCAAGCATCACTTTCCCGCCCTGCTGCGCCTGATTCACCACGTTGGTCAGCAGATTTTCCAGCTCATTATTCAGCGTATACACCGTCAGCTCCTGCTTGCGAACGAACGGATGGGTTATGCTGCGCCGCAGCGCCAGGCGCACATCGGCCGCCAGCAGAATATGATCTTTAGTCACCGCACTACTGGCGACCAACACGGTGGCGATGGTGACGATATCGCGCAGGGAAACGCCTTCAGTCAGTAGCGCCCGGTACACTTTCAGCAACTGGCTGTAATTGAGCGCTGCGCTCAAATCTTCCGCCAGTCGCGGTGCCATCGACGACAAACGGTTATGCAGCTGAGTAATATCGTCATAGTTAAACAAATCAGGAATATAGCTGCGCACAATCTTATTCACATGGGTGGCAATTACGCTGGCGCTGTCGATCACCTGATACCCCATATTCAGCGCCTTCGCTTTCTGCGCGGGCTGAATCCAGGTGACCGGCATCCCGTACGCCGGGTCGTTCCCCAGCACGCCGTCTATCTCGCCGTAGGTTTCGCTGGAGGGCAGGGCCATCAGTTTATCTGCCGGAATATCCGCTTCATCAGCCTTAATGCCGTTGATGAAAATAGCGTACTGGCTGGGCTTGAGGCGGAAGTTTTCCCGAATACGGATCTCCGGCAGCAGCACGCCGTTGCCGTCGGAAATCACCTGACGTACGCCGCGAATACGCTGGGTGAGCGGGTTGCCCTGCGCTTTATCCACCAGCGCCACCAGTTTGTAGCCGAGGCTTAAACTGATAGGTTCGATCAGCGGAATAGTTTCCCAACTGACCTGTTGCTCGCTGGTTTCTGTCATCGTACGGGTTAGCGTTTCGAGGCTTTTCTCTTCCGCCTCCGCCGCTTGCGGGCGCTTGCTCATCCGCCAGCCGGTAAAACCAAGCAGGGCGCTGAACATCAGGAACGGGAAATGCGGCATTCCCGGCACCACCGCCAGCACGAACATAATTCCAGTGGCGGTGTAGAGAACCGACGGGCTTGCCAGCAACTGATTACGCACGTCATGGGCGATATCACCGTTATCGCTGACGCGGGTGACGATAATCGCCGCCGCGGTGGAGAGCAGCAGGGAAGGGATTTGCGCCACCAGCCCATCGCCGATAGTCATCAGCACATATTGCTGGAAGGCGGCGTCGGCGCTCAGGTTGTATTTGAAGATGCCGATACAGACGCCGCCGATCAGGTTGATCGCCAGAATCATCATCCCGGCGATGGCGTCCCCGCGCACAAATTTTGATGCCCCGTCCATTGCGCCGTAGAAATCGGCCTCGCTGGCGACATCTTTACGCCGGGTTTGCGCCTGCGTCTGGTTGATCAACCCGGCGTTAAGATCGGCGTCAATCGCCATCTGTTTGCCGGGCATCGCGTCCAGGGTAAAGCGGGCAGAAACCTCGGAAATACGCTCGGCCCCCTTGGTGACGACGATAAAGTTGATTGTCAACAGCGTCAGTAAATCCGAGCGTGAAAGCATTATCGCCGCGCTGCACGGGCAGTCGATTTTCAATGGTGGCGGGCTGTCGCCGTTAAATAAAATCAGCCCGTCTCATCCGCCAAAACCTGCCACCGTGGCGGTGCCGGAAGAGACGGAGAAAAAAGCGCGCGACGTCAACGAGAAAACGGCGCTGCTGAAGAAGAAATCCGCCACCGAGCTTGGCGAGCTGGCAACCAGTATCAATACCATCGCCCGTGATGCGCATATGGAAGCGAATCTGGAGATGGAGATTGTTCCCCAGGGATTACGCGTGCTGATTAAAGACGACCAGAACCGCAATATGTTTGAACGCGGCAGCGCGAAGATTATGCCGTTCTTTAAAACGCTGCTGGTGGAGCTTGCGCCGGTGTTCGACTCTCTCGATAACAAAATTATTATTACCGGGCATACCGATGCGATGGCCTACAAAAACAATATCTACAACAACTGGAACCTTTCGGGCGATCGCGCGCTTTCGGCTCGTCGGGTGCTGGAAGAGGCCGGAATGCCGGAAGATAAAGTGATGCAGGTAAGCGCAATGGCGGACCAGATGTTGCTGGATGCCAAAAATCCGCAAAGCGCGGGCAACCGGCGCATTGAGATTATGGTGCTGACCAAAAGTGCGTCCGATACGCTGTATCAATACTTTGGTCAGCATGGGGATAAAGTGGTGCAGCCGCTGGTGCAAAAGCTGGATAAGCAGCAGGTGCTTTCGCAGCGAGCGCGTTAAATGCTGAATCTTTACGCATTTCTCAACCCCTGAAATTACTGTATACTTTACCAGTGTTGAGAGGTGAGCAATGCGTAAAATCATTCATGTGGATATGGACTGCTTTTTCGCAGCGGTGGAGATGCGCGATAATCCCGCCCTGCGCGATATCCCTATTGCTATTGGCGGCAGCCGCGAACGACGGGGGGTGATCAGCACCGCCAATTATCCCGCGCGTAAATTTGGCGTACGTAGCGCTATGCCGACAGGGATGGCGCTCAAATTATGCCCGCATCTCACCTTGCTTCCAGGGCGCTTTGACGCCTACAAAGAAGCCTCAAATCATATCCGCGAAATTTTCTCGCGCTATACCTCGCGCATTGAACCGTTATCACTGGATGAAGCCTATCTCGATGTCACCGATAGCGTCCATTGCCACGGTTCTGCGACCCTCATCGCCCAGGAAATCCGCCAGACGATCTTCAACGAGCTGCAACTGACGGCGTCTGCGGGCGTTGCGCCGGTCAAGTTTCTCGCCAAAATTGCTTCCGACATGAATAAACCCAACGGTCAGTTTGTGATTACGCCGGCAGAAGTTCCGGCATTTCTGCAAACCTTACCGCTGGCAAAAATTCCCGGCGTCGGCAAAGTCTCGGCGGCAAAACTGGAAGCGATGGGGCTGCGGACCTGCGGTGATGTGCAAAAGTGTGATCTGGTGATTCTGCTTAAACGCTTTGGCAAATTTGGCCGCATTTTGTGGGAGCGTAGTCAGGGGATTGACGAGCGCGACGTTAACAGTGAACGGTTGCGAAAATCCGTCGGCGTGGAACGCACGATGGCGGAAGATATTCATCACTGGTCTGAATGTGAAGCGATTATTGAGCGGCTGTATCCTGAACTTGAACGCCGTCTGGCAAAGGTAAAACCTGATTTACTGATTGCTCGCCAGGGGGTGAAATTAAAGTTCGACGATTTTCAGCAAACTACTCAGGAGCACGTCTGGCCGCGGCTGAATAAAGCTGATCTAATCGCCACCGCGCGTAAAACCTGGGATGAACGTCGCGGCGGGCGCGGTGTGCGACTGGTGGGGCTGCATGTGACGTTGCTTGACCCTCAAATGGAAAGACAACTGGTGCTGGGATTATGAATAACATACAAATAAGAAACTATCAGCCTGGTGATTTTCAGCAACTATGCGCTATTTTCCTTCGAGCTGTTACGATGACGGCGAGTCAGCACTATTCTCCACAGCAAATTGCCGCCTGGGCGCAGATTGACGAATCTCGCTGGAAGGAGAAACTCGCGAAATCACAAGTGCGGGTTGCAGTTATTAATGCACAACCGGTTGGTTTTATTACCCGCATTGGACATTATATCGATATGTTATTTGTTGAACCGGAATACACCCGACGCGGAGTTGCCAGCGCTTTGTTAAAACCATTGATTAAGTCTGAATCCGAACTTACGGTGGACGCCAGCATAACCGCAAAACCCTTTTTTGAACGTTATGGTTTTCAGACAGTTAAGCAGCAGCGCGTTGAATGCCGGGGAACGTGGTTTACTAATTTTTATATGCGATATAAACCGCAACATTAAATCCAGCTTGCAATGAAAATAACGCCCGTCTAGTATGTGCGCGTTTTCTTATTCCACAAACTGCAAGGAGGTAAATCATGACAAATCCTTTATCAATGACTCTTTGCAGACCTTTCCAGGATTAATTCTTTTTTCTTGCCCTGGATTCGTCTGCCATTTCCTGATTTTTATTCATAAATGGAATGGTACATGGGCAAATATATTCGTCCCTTATCCGATGCGGTATTTACCATCGCATCTGATGACCTGTGGATCGAGAGTTTAGCGATCCAACAATTACACACCACGGCAAATTTACCCAACATGCAGCGCGTTGTGGGGATGCCAGATTTACATCCCGGACGCGGCTACCCGATTGGCGCAGCGTTCTTCTCTGTTGGTCGTTTTTACCCGGCACTGGTCGGCAATGATATCGGCTGCGGCATGGCGCTATGGCAAACAGATATTCTCGCTCGCAAATACAACGCCGATAAGTTTGAAAAGCGATTATCAGATCTGGATGACGTTGCTGAAGAAAGCTGGCTGGAGGAAAACCTGCCGTCAGCATTTGCACAGCATCCGTGGCGCAACTCGCTTGGCTCCATCGGTGGCGGTAACCACTTCGTAGAACTGCAACAGATTGATCAAATTATCGACGCGGAACTGTTTGTACTGGCTGGTCTGGATGCGCAGCATCTGCAACTGCTGGTTCATAGCGGCTCGAGGGGATTGGGGCAGTCTATTTTACAGCGGCATATTGCCTCGTTTTCGCATCATGGTTTGCCTGAAGGCAGTGACGACGCGCTACGGTATATTGCGGAACATGACGATGCGCTGGCGTTTGCGCGTATTAATCGCCAGCTGATCGCTTTGCGCATAATGCAACAAGTTAAGGCCACCGGAAGTCCGGTTCTGGATGTGGCGCATAACTTTGTTAGCGCGTGCCAAATCGGCGATCAACAGGGCTGGTTGCATCGTAAAGGCGCCACGCCGGATGACAACGGTCTGGTGATTATTCCCGGTTCACGCGGCGATTACTCCTGGCTGGTTAAACCTGTTGCGAACGAAAAAACGCTCCACTCGCTGGCGCATGGGGCGGGGCGTAAATGGGGGCGCACCGAGTGTAAAGGGCGTCTGGCAGCGAAATACACGGCGACGCAACTCTCGCGGACTGAACTTGGCAGTCGGGTAATTTGTCGCGATAAACAACTCATCTTTGAAGAAGCGCCACAAGCCTATAAATCGGCTGAAAGCGTGGTGCAATGTCTGGTGCTGGCTGGGTTAATTATTCCTGTCGCGCGACTGCGCCCGGTGCTGACGCTCAAAAACAGTGGAGGGAAAAAAGGATGATCTTGCTACAACTCTCCTCTGCTCAGGGGCCGGAAGAATGTTGTCTCGCAGTGAGAAAAGCACTGGACAGGCTGATTAAAGAAGCTACCCGACAGGACGTCGCGGTAACGGTGCTGGAAACAGAAACGGGTCGCTACTCTGACACACTGCGTTCGGCGCTGATTTCTCTGGATGGCGATAACGCATGGGCTCTAAGCGAAAGCTGGTGCGGCACTATTCAGTGGATTTGTCCGAGTCCGTATCGGCCTCATCATGGGCGCAAAAACTGGTTTCTGGGCATTGGGCGTTTTACCGCTGATGAGCAGGAACAATCGGATGCAATCCGTTATGAGACGCTGCGTTCGTCGGGGCCGGGCGGTCAACATGTCAATAAAACCGACTCGGCGGTACGCGCCACGCATCTGGCATCCGGTATTAGCGTGAAGGTTCAGTCAGAGCGCAGTCAGCATGCTAACAAACGGCTGGCGCGATTATTGATTGCCTGGAAGCTGGAACAACAGCAACAGGAAAATAGCGCGGCGCTGAAATCGCAGCGGCGAATGTTCCATCACCAGATTGAACGTGGCAACCCGCGACGAACGTTTACAGGGATGGCTTTTATCGAAGGGTAATGAAGGATGAAACTGCCGGAAGGCGATTAAACGCCATCCGGCAGCAAATCAAATAATTACTTCGCCGGAATTTCTTTCAGCAGTTCAGTCAGCAGTGTCCAGTAATGGCCAACGCTTTCGATATGAACTTGCTCATCCGGGGAGTGTGGACCGGTGATGGTTGGCCCGATAGACACCATGTCCATTTCCGGATACGGTTTTTTGAACAGGCCACATTCGAGGCCCGCGTGGATAATCTGGATGTTCGGCGTTTTGTTGAACAGACGCTGATAGGTTTCACGTACCAGATGCATTACCGGAGAGTTAGCGTCCGGCTGCCAGCCAGGATATGCGCCTTTTGCTTCGGTTTTCGCACCTGCCAGTTTACCCAGCGAATCCAGCATGCTCACTACGTAGTCTTTACCGCTGTCGATCAGAGAACGGATCAGGCAGTGAATTTCTACGTTATTGTCGGTCATGGTCACCACACCGACGTTCAGGGAGGTTTCGACCACACCTTTTGCCACGTCGGAGTTGCGGATCACACCGTTCGGGGTGGCGTTCAGCAGACGAATAAAGGTATCGCGAGATTTCGCAATCAGGGCAGCTTTATCGTTCGCAACAGAGTCCAGCAGCAATGCCAGATTTTTCTCTTTCTCTGCCAGTTCGTTTTTCAGGATCTCCTGATAGGTATCCACCAGAGATTTCAGGGCGTCGACTTTATCAGCTGCGACAGCAATGGTCGCAAAGGCTTCACGCGGGATGGCGTTACGCAGTGTGCCGCCGTTGAAATCAATAAGACGCAGGTCCAGTTCTTCTGCATGACCCGCCAGGAAGCGCACCAACAGTTTGTTGGCATTACCCAGGCCAACGTGGATTTCACCGCCGGAGTGACCGCCTTTCAGACCTTTTAAGGTTAACTTGAAGGTTTCAAAACCAGCTGGAACCGCTTCACGATCTAAATGCAGGTTGGAGGTGAAGTCGATACCTCCCGCACAACCCATGTAGATTTCACCTTCTTCTTCGGAGTCGGTGTTAATCAGAATATCAGCCTGCAACCAGTTGCTCTGTAAGCCAAAAGCACCGTCCATACCGGCTTCTTCGGTCATGGTCAGCAGCACTTCCAGCGGGCCGTGAACCACGTTTTCGTCAGCCAGAACCGCCAGTGCAGAGGCCATACCAATGCCGTTATCCGCACCCAGCGTGGTGCCGCGTGCTTTAACCCATTCGCCATCAATATAAGGCTGGATAGGATCTTTAGTGAAGTCATGCACGGTGTCGTTATTTTTTTGCGGCACCATATCGAGGTGGGCCTGCAAGACGACCGGTTTACGATTTTCCATACCTGCGGTAGCAGGTTTACGAATCAGGATATTACCTACCTGATCGCGTTCGACATGGAAACCTTTCTCTTTTGCCCAACCAACAATGTATTCAGCGAGTTGCTCTTCATGATAGGACGGGTGAGGAATAGAACAGATTTTGGCAAAAATATCCCACAGCGGCTGTGGAGATAATTGAGACAGTTCAGACACGTTAAGTCTCCTTGTCGATCACCCGCAAAACAGTATTGCAGGTCACAGGGTTAGCAGAAAATGTTGTCAACACAAGACAGGCTTGCGAGATATGTTTGAGAATACCACTTTATCCCGCGTCAGGGAGAGGCAGTGCGTAAAAAGACGCGGACTCATGTGAAATACTGGTTTTTAGTGCGCCAGATCTCTATAATCTCGCGCAACCTATTTTCCCCTCGAACACTTTTTAAGCCGTAGATAAACAGGCTGGGACACTTCACATGAGCGAAAAATACATCGTCACCTGGGACATGTTGCAGATCCATGCACGTAAACTCGCAAGCCGACTGATGCCTTCTGAACAATGGAAAGGCATTATTGCCGTAAGCCGTGGCGGTCTGGTACCGGGTGCGTTACTGGCGCGTGAACTGGGTATTCGTCATGTCGATACCGTTTGTATTTCCAGCTACGATCACGACAACCAGCGCGAGCTTAAAGTGCTGAAACGCGCAGAAGGCGATGGCGAAGGCTTCATCGTTATTGATGACCTGGTAGATACCGGTGGTACTGCGGTTGCGATTCGTGAAATGTATCCAAAAGCGCACTTTGTCACCATCTTCGCAAAACCGGCTGGTCGTCCGCTGGTTGATGATTATGTTGTTGATATCCCGCAAAATACCTGGATCGAACAGCCGTGGGATATGGGCGTCGTATTCGTCCCGCCAATCTCCGGTCGCTAATCTTTTCAACGCCTGGCACTGCCGGGCGTTGTTCTTTTTAACTTCAGGCGGGTTACAATAGTTTCCAGTAAGTATTCTGGAGGCTGCATCCATGACACAGGCAAACCTGAGCGAAACCCTGTTCAAACCCCGCTTTAAACATCCTGAAACCTCGACGCTAGTCCGCCGCTTTAGTCACGGCGCACAACTGCCTGTGCAGTCGGCTCTTGATGGTAAAACCATCCCTCACTGGTATCGCATGATTAACCGTCTGATGTGGATCTGGCGCGGCATTGACCCCCGTGAAATCCTCGATGTCCAGGCGCGTATTGTGATGAGCGATGCCGAACGTACCGACGATGATTTATACGATACGGTGATTGGCTACCGCGGCGGCAACTGGATTTATGAGTGGGCTACCCAGGCGATGGTGTGGCAACAAAAAGCCTGTGCGGAAGAAGATCCGCAACTCAGCGGTCGACACTGGCTGCATGCGGCTACGTTGTACAACATTGCTGCCTATCCTCATCTGAAAGGAGATGACCTGGCCGAGCAAGCGCAGGCTTTGTCAAACCGCGCCTATGAAGAGGCCGCTCAGCGTCTGCCGGGCACGATGCGGCAGATGGAGTTTACCGTACCCGGCGGTGCGCCCATCACCGGCTTTTTGCATATGCCGAAAGGCGATGGCCCGTTCCCGACAGTATTAATGTGTGGTGGTCTGGATGCGATGCAGACGGACTATTACAGCCTGTATGAACGTTATTTTGCGCCGCGCGGCATTGCTATGCTGACTATTGATATGCCGTCGGTGGGCTTTTCTTCAAAATGGAAGCTCACCCAGGACTCCAGCCTGTTGCATCAGCACGTTTTAAAGGCGCTGCCTAACGTACCGTGGGTGGATCACACTCGCGTCGCGGCCTTTGGTTTCCGTTTCGGCGCTAACGTTGCCGTGCGTCTGGCATACCTTGAATCGCCACGTCTGAAAGCGGTTGCTTGTCTTGGTCCGGTAGTTCATACCCTGTTGAGTGATTTTAAGTGCCAGCAACAGGTGCCGGAAATGTATCTTGACGTTCTGGCCAGTCGTTTAGGGATGCATGATGCTTCCGATGAAGCGTTGCGAGTGGAGTTGAATCGCTATTCATTAAAAGTGCAAGGATTGCTGGGACGTCGCTGCCCAACGCCAATGTTATCAGGCTACTGGAAGAACGATCCGTTCAGCCCGGAAGAGGACTCACGCTTAATCACGTCGTCATCTGCTGACGGTAAATTATTAGAGATCCCATTTAACCCGGTGTATCGGAATTTTGACAAAGGCCTTCAGGAAATCACAGACTGGATCGAAAAACGTTTGTGTTAAAAATTTGCTAAATTTTACCAATTTGGTAAAACAGTTGCATCACAACAGGAGATTGCAATGACGTTACCGAGTGGACACCCGAAGAGCAGATTAGTCAAAAAATTTACCGCACTAGGCCCGTATATTCGTGAAGGTAAGTGCGAAGATAATCGATTCTTTTTCGATTGTCTGGCTGTATGCGTCAACGTGAAACCGGCACCGGAAGTGCGTGAGTTCTGGGGCTGGTGGATGGAACTGGAAGCGCAGGAATCCCGTTTTACCTACAGTTACCAGTTTGGTCTGTTCGATAAAGCAGGCGACTGGACGAGTGTTCAGATAAAAGATGCCGAAGTGGTTGAACGACTGGAGCACACCCTGCGTGAATTTCACGAGAAGCTGCGTGAGCTGCTGGCGACGCTGAATCTGAAGCTGGAACCGGCAGATGATTTTCGTGATGAACCGGTGAAGTTAACGGCGTGAATGAAATGTGCCGGATGCATCACATCCGGCAATATCCATTAAAACTGATAGGTCATGCCAACCGCGACAATATCATCATTATTAATATTCAATTTGTTATCGCTATCCAGTTGGTTGATTTTATAATCAACAAACGCTGACATATTTTTGTTGAAATAATACGTAGCACCAACATCGACATAATTGACCAGATCTTCATCACCGATGCCCTCAATATCTTTCCCTTTCGATAAGACATAACCCAGCGATGGACGCAGACCAAAGTCAAACTGGTATTGAGCGACCGCTTCAAAGTTCTGCGTCTTATTGGCAAAGCCGCCAGAGATTGGCGTCATTTTACGTGTTTCAGAATAGAAAGTTGCCAGATAAATATTATTGGCATCGTATTTCAGACCTGTTGCCCATGCTTCTGCACGCTTGCCTGTGCCACGGCTTTGCAGGTTCTGCTCGTTGGTGCGATCAGAGTTGGTATAGGCTCCACTGATGGCGAAATCGCTGCCACCAAAGTCATATGTCAATGACGTGCCGAAGCCATCGCCGTTTTGCTTTTTAACGTCGCGGTTTTCGTTTTTCCCTTGATATTGCAGGGTTAAGTTCAGACCATCGATAACGCCGAAGAAGTCGGTGTTCCGATACGTCGCCAGACCGCTGGCGCGTTTGGTCATAAAGTTGTCGGTCTGCGCCGAGGAGTCGCCACCAAATTCCGGGAACATATCGGTCCAGGCTTCCACGTCATACAACGCGCCCAGGTTACGACCATAATCGAAAGAACCCAAATCTTTATATTTCAACCCGGCAAAAGCGAGACGCGTTTTTTGCTGTGCAGTATCACTCTCCGCTTTATTACCGGCAAACTCAGCTTCCCAACGACCATAACCAGTCAGTTGATCGTTAATTTGTGTTTCGCCTTTAAAACCAAAACGGATATAACTCTGGTCGCCATCTTTACTGTCATTATCACTCATATAATGCATGGCTTTAACTTTGCCATAGACATCCAGTTTATTACCGTCTTTGTTATATATTTCTGCGGCCTGTACGGATACAGATGCCACAATGCCCATCACCACTAATGCCAGAGTGCTCTTTTTCATTTTCATTCCTGATTTTAATTAACGCGCGAATATTCAGCGGGAGAGTCCCGTTGAAAACAGGAAAGTTTTTAACCTGAGATTGTTAAAGATATATTACAGATTAATAATATTCTTAAAATGTGGTAATTTATTAAATCTGTAATAAAAGCGTAAACAACTGCCGCTACGCTTGCTGATCCCGCGCAACAAAACGCCATGCTTTGCTCGCAGATGGTTGGCAACCGACGACAGTCCTGCTAAAACGTTCGTTTGATATCATTTTTTCCTAAAATTGAATGGCAGAGAATCATGAGTGACAGCCAGACGCTGGTGGTAAAACTCGGCACCAGTGTGCTAACAGGCGGATCGCGCCGCCTGAACCGTGCCCATATCGTTGAACTTGTTCGCCAGTGCGCGCAGTTACATGCCGCCGGGCATCGGATTGTTATTGTGACGTCGGGTGCGATTGCCGCCGGACGTGAGCACCTGGGGTACCCGGAATTGCCAGCGACTATCGCTTCAAAACAGCTGCTGGCGGCGGTAGGGCAGAGTCGACTGATTCAACTGTGGGAACAGCTGTTTTCAATTTACGGCATTCATGTCGGGCAGATGTTGCTGACCCGTGCTGATATGGAAGATCGTGAACGCTTCCTGAACGCCCGCGATACCCTGCGTGCGTTGCTCGATAACAATATCGTTCCGGTAATCAATGAGAACGATGCTGTCGCTACGGCAGAGATTAAGGTCGGCGATAACGATAACCTTTCTGCGCTGGCGGCGATTCTGGCGGGTGCCGATAAACTGTTGCTGCTGACCGATCAAAAAGGTTTGTATACCGCTGATCCGCGCAGCAATCCGCAGGCAGAACTGATTAAAGATGTGTACGGCATTGATGACGCACTGCGCGCGATTGCCGGTGATAGCGTTTCAGGCCTCGGAACTGGCGGTATGAGCACCAAATTGCAGGCCGCTGACGTGGCTTGCCGTGCGGGTATCGACACCATTATTGCCGCGGGCAGCAAGCCGGGCGTTATTGGTGATGTGATGGAAGGCATTTCCGTCGGTACGCTGTTCCATGCCCAGGCGACTCCGCTTGAAAACCGTAAACGCTGGATTTTCGGTGCGCCGCCTGCGGGTGAAATCACGGTAGATGAAGGGGCAACTGCCGCCATTCTGGAACGCGGCAGCTCCCTGTTGCCGAAAGGCATTAAAAGCGTGACTGGCAATTTCTCGCGTGGTGAAGTCATCCGTATTTGCAACCTCGAAGGTCGCGATATCGCCCACGGCGTCAGTCGTTACAACAGCGATGCATTACGCCGTATTGCCGGACACCACTCGCAAGAAATTGATGCAATACTGGGATATGAATACGGCCCGGTTGCCGTTCACCGTGATGACATGATTACCCGTTAAGGAGCTGGCCGATGCTGGAACAAATGGGCATTGCCGCGAAGCAAGCCTCGTATAAATTAGCGCAACTCTCCAGCCGCGAAAAAAATCGTGTGCTGGAAAAAATCGCCGATGAACTGGAAGCACAAAGCGAAAGTATCCTCAACGCTAACGCGCAGGATGTTGCAGACGCGTGTGCCAATGGCCTTAGCGAAGCGATGCTTGACCGTCTGGCACTGACGCCCGCACGGCTGAAAGGCATTGCCGACGATGTGCGCCAGGTGTGCAATCTCGCCGATCCGGTGGGGCAGGTAATCGATGGCGGCGTACTGGACAGCGGCCTGCGTCTTGAGCGTCGTCGCGTACCGCTGGGGGTGATTGGCGTGATTTATGAAGCGCGCCCGAACGTGACGGTTGATGTTGCTTCCCTGTGCCTGAAAACCGGTAACGCGGTGATCCTGCGCGGCGGCAAAGAAACCTGTCGCACTAACGCTGCAACGGTAGCGGTGATTCAGGACGCCCTGAAATCCTGCGGCTTACCGGCGGGTGCCGTGCAGGCAATTGATAATCCTGACCGTGCGCTGGTCAGTGAAATGCTGCGTATGGATAAATACATCGACATGCTGATCCCGCGTGGTGGCGCTGGCTTGCATAAGCTGTGCCGCGAACAGTCGACAATCCCGGTGATCACTGGTGGTATAGGCGTATGCCATATTTACGTTGATGAAAGCGCAGAGATCGCTGAAGCATTAAAAGTGATCGTCAACGCGAAAACTCAGCGACCGAGCACATGTAATACGGTAGAAACGTTGCTGGTAAATAAAAACATCGCAGATAGCTTCCTGCCCGCATTAAGCAAGCAAATGGCGGAAAGCGGCGTGACATTACACGCTGACGCAACTGCGCTGGCGCAGTTGCAGGCAGGCCCCGCGAAGGTAGTGGCTGTTAAAGCCGAAGAGTATGACGATGAGTTCCTGTCATTAGACTTGAACGTCAAAATCGTCAGCGATCTTGACGATGCCATCGCCCATATTCGTGAACACGGCACGCAACATTCCGATGCGATCCTGACCCGCGATATGCGCAATGCCCAGCGTTTTGTCAACGAAGTGGATTCGTCCGCTGTTTACGTTAACGCCTCTACGCGGTTTACCGACGGCGGCCAGTTTGGTCTGGGGGCGGAAGTTGCGGTAAGCACACAAAAACTCCACGCGCGCGGCCCAATGGGGCTGGAAGCACTGACCACTTATAAGTGGATCGGCATTGGTGATTACACCATTCGTGCGTAAATAAAACCGGGTGATGCAAAAGTAGCCATTTGATTCACAAGGCCATTGACGCATCGCCCGGTTAGTTTTAACCTTGTCCACCATGATTCACGTTCGTGAACATGTCCTTTCAGGGCCGATATAGCTCAGTTGGTAGAGCAGCGCATTCGTAATGCGAAGGTCGTAGGTTCGACTCCTATTATCGGCACCATTTAAATCAATAAGTTACACATCATTAGTACCTTCCTTATTTTTTGACTGGGACAAATTTGGGACCGATGGGTTCAGGATCGAGTCTATTTGCCGTGCGTGTTCGGTAAGGTGATTAGGTGCAAGGTGAGCATATCGACGAACCATTTCGATAGACTCCCAGCCTCCCATTTCCTGTAACACTGACAACGGGACTCCGGCTTGAACCAGCCAGCTTGCCCAGGTGTGTCTCAAGTCGTGAAATCTGAAATCATCAATACCAGCCCGTCTCAGCGCCGCTTTCCAGGCTGTGTTTGCGTCATACCGCATCTTCCTGACCGTTGGCGCTTTCGTTCCGTCTGGTTTGGTACAGCTTTCCTTGTACACAAATACCCAACGGTGATGATTCCCGATTTGTTTTTTCAATACGCGACATGCAGTATCATTCAGCGCAACGCCAATTGCGCGGTTTGATTTACTCTCTTCCGGGTTTATCCATGCCACCCGGCACTGCATGTCTATTTGTTGCCATTCAAGGTTGATGATGTTCGAGCGTCTTAAGCCTGTTGCCAGTGCAAATTCAACAACAGACTTTAATGGCTCCGGACATTCATCAATCAGCCTTTGTGCTTCATGGGGCTCCAGCCAGCGGATCCGTTTATTCTTTGGTTGAGGCACTTTAATAATTGGTGCCTTATCCAGCATTTTCCATTCACGCTCTGCGGCTCTTAGTAGGGCCTTTATAAATGAAAGATGCGTAGCCTTCGTTGCAACGGACGCTGGTTTTGGCGTGTATTCTGGAACAGGTTTCCCTTTTTTTCTGCATGCTTCTGCCCTGAGTTTCCAGTTTTCCTCATGACGCCGGTTCGTCATTTTCTGCATTGCTGAATAAATTTTTGATTCAGTAATGTCTCTTAGTTGCATTCCTGCGAAATGTTGAAGCCAGAATCCGATCCGGCTTTTGTCATCGTCCAGTGATTTTTTATGTGCTTTCTCTTCAAGCCACCTGACACACGCTTCCTCGAACATTATATCAGGTATTTCACCAAGTTTGCTGACCCGCCATGTTTCAGCCTTTAGCTTGTCATGGAGTTCTGTCGCCTGCCTTTTGTCCTTTGTTCCAAGAGACTGTTTAAATCTTTTACCGTTCGGCAATGTGAAACTGGCGTACCATATTTCACCTCTGCGGAAGAGTGACATTTTCTTTCCTCTGTTATGCCATCACCCGCGCTCACCTGGACAGTATGCAGCGGAGACTGAAGAGCCGCAATGCAGGCTTGTCGTGTTGTGAGGTAAGGAGATTTATTCTTAGTGGGATCTTTGCGTGTTGCCTGAAGACGCCCTGTGCGTATCCAGTTAATGGCAGTCGGTCTGGATATCTTGAGAAAATGACAGGCCTCATCGAGTGTGAGGCTGTATGGCTCCATTATTTCACCTCTTGCTGTGACATTGTTGAAAAATGGATACCAGCTCGTTGCTGCCAGACGATCCAACCGAGAGTCATATCCCATGCCATGTATTCGTTATCGCCGTTTTTTGCTCTCCGACGATCGACTGTTTTACCGAAACGCTTTTCCATAAATAATTCATAGGCTGCGCGTTCATCTGGCTCAACTTCCAGAGATGCCAGTGCAATCCGTGCCAGTTCTAAATCATTTTCAAGCTCAGCGCGAATCTCAGCGAATGCACTCTGTGTTAAGGCGAACTCAATGCTCTGCACTTTATTCCGTGCGCGCTCAAGCAGTGCATGGTAGTTAATTTCGGTTGTCATACCCCTACCTCTTTGAATTCCAATTCCAATTGATCACCCCAGATTTCACATGACTCTGAACACGAGCCGGTATCGAATCGCCTGGCCTGTACCATCGCCTGATACAAATTTCTGTAGTCGCTGTTGGCAGACATTCTGGCAATTCCGTCAAGCGTCAGGTGACCACGGTACATAATGTCTTTACCTGTTCTGCGATGACCATCCCTGACGTGTTTGCCTGTAACCAGCTCATTAAAAACTCGCATCAGACCTGGTTCGTCTTTACATGCAAGCCCCAGCTTTTGCGTTGACTTTTTGATGCAGAAAACACAGTTCCCGAGATGCTCCGGGATTTGCAAATCAAAAGGTTGTTTTCGCCACCACCGGATAACATCCGACTTATCAAAATCTGACAGCTCGGCAAGATACCGGACGCCCGATTTCGGTTTCAGCCTACGGGGTTCGTCTGCACGAATACCCAGCCATGTGATGTAATTACCTCGCCCGAAATGGTTATCGCAGTATTTCGTGAAAGGGATGAGTTTTAGCCTATCAGTACAGAACGCGCCGCCGATGTATGGCGTGCCGTACTTTTTAACCATGTCCATAAACGGTTTAAGCACCGGCATTCGTGTCTGAATATCCTTTGGCTCCCATTCTGTATAACCATTTGGCTGCCCAAGCTCAGGATTTATATCGACCTGTAACACAGTTAGTGGTATGTCCCAGAACTTCACAACCTCCCGGATAAAGCGGTATGTCAGCGGATGTTCGCAACCGGTATCCATAAAGATGTAGCAGACGTTATTGCCAGCCTTTCTTTGTTCTTCCATCAGGTGAACAAGATATGCGGATGTTCTCCCGCCAGAAAAACTAACTACATGAGTTATGCACATTTGCGTAATTCCGATAACTCGTTGAAGCGTTCCATAAACATCCCGTAGGCATGGCCCGGTGCCAGTGGAATAACTTTGAACATCTCTGTTGCCGGGATACCTTCCAGTACAGGCCATAAAGAGCCATCATCAAGCCCGAGATCACGGCGTTCGGTTGCCAGCATGATTAGATCGGCATATTTCACAGGCGTGCTCATAACCGGGGGCAACTCGTATTTCTCACGGATTACTGCATCTATTTTTTCTTCCATCCGTTTATAGTCAGGAAGAAGGCGTTTCAGTGGCGCCGGGATGTCCTGGCAATACGCTTCTGTTGCATCATGCATTAACGCTTCAAAAGCAAATTCCTGCGGTACCAGTTGGCTGCAAAGCACCGCATGTTGGGCAACGCTGTAGAAATGTGAAAGATGCCCTGCAAAGCGACAGATATTTGAAAGAGAAACCGCGATATCGTTAATAACGATGTCGTCTTTATTTATCCTGTCATAATAAAAATGCTTCCCGGAAAAAGTTTTAATAAATGACATTTTGTTCTCCACGTATATGCGCTGCACCGCGCTGAATTCTGGTAAAAGGAAGCCCTCACCATCCGGCGATTATTGAGTCAATTACGTTTCCATAAATGCCCCCGCAGGGGCATTTGCAGTAATGAAATCAGGCGGTGAAAGTACCAATAAAGGTTTCTACTTTGCTGTCCTTGAATTTCTCAACAAGCAGATCACGAAATTCGTTAGCCATTTCTTCCTGCACTGCTTCCAGCTGAATAATGCGCAGAACCAGTACAGGACGATCGCCAGTGATAATGCTGAGGCGTAATTTAAACGGACGTTCTTTCAGGCCTTCAAACGGAACGCATTTAAATTCAAATGCCACAGGCATAATATCTTTGGTCTTCGCTTCGACAGACTCCATCAGGGAGCGTTTGCCGCTGAAGTCATTGTCTTCAAAATCAGCGGTCTGGTTTGCTTCAATCGTGATTTTACGGACTGCCGCAGCCGCTTTTGTTGCCTGAATGGCATCACCATTAGCATCAAAGCCCACAAGGTAGTCGGCCCAGTCTTCGATCCATTCTGCCAGTGACTTCTGGGAGTTACGCTCGCCGTTAACAGACAACAGGGCAGAGAACGGTGCTGTCTTTTTCAGTTTGAGAGTGGCGGTGTTATCTGCGTGACCTGGTTCATCAATAGTACCCAGGTTAAGTACACTGACGGCACGCATATTATCAGCATCGATAAAGCAGCGGGTGCCTTCATCTGCAAGATCTTTAGAATAACGGGTAAAGTCATCGATGCTGGCAGTGGAAAGCGCACCACGGAAACGGAAGCGATTTAAATTAAATTTTTCCAGATCATGAATGCGGAAATTCTCAGGCAATGCCACAGCATCGGCACCAATCTTACTGATAATTTCATTAACACCCTGAGCAGAAATAAGGGCATGGATTTGATTAATTGCGGTTGCGTCTAAGTTCTGAGACATAATAAGTCCTCACTATATAAAGATATTCAGTGATGAGATAAATAATCAGTTAATTAAGAACGATATTAATGACCTGCTGCGCGTAATTTTCCGTCAGGCTCACCGGCAAGAGTCAGTAATTGTCCCTGGTCTTCCTGCAGAATAGTCAGGCGACCACCGCGATTGACATACATCGGCGTTTCGGTGGTGTCTTCTTCGGAAATTTTCCCGCGGTTAGTCGGGCGAACATATGAGAGTTTGTGTTTGATTTTCACACGGTTCTCATCAAATGGTTCGATTTCCAGGTTGAGTGAGACCTTACCTTTGGTTTTCGTGTTCATCACACCGGAAGCGACTTCACTGAGAACTGCGCCGATTTTGGTTTCAAATACGCCGCCGTCCAGCTCCCCGATAAATGCCTGCACATCAGTACTGCGTTCGCTAGCCATTTTGCTGCTCCTCATCATATCGACCCTGCAAGGCCGATTAGTTTCTCCACAAAACAGAGAAGAACACCTGCGGTGGCAGCCGCCCGGATGGATTGGGTTATGAGCCCGTCGTCCGGTGATGCTCTTCTCTGTTTTGTAAAAAGGACGGTACCAGCCGGAAGCAAGGGTACAAACTGGTACCGCCAGGACTACACACAGCATAAAGTTGTGGTGCCGGGTGCCTCCCGGTGCCTGGCGAAGGTTGCACACCAGACGGGTGGGTATCCACAGAAGGTCGACTGTCAGCCTCAACCTTAACCCGCGTGCGCTGAGCCGCATTCACCACAACGCTAAGGATTCTCTTTGGTTGAAAATACTTAGCTGTTATGTGCCTGTCTTTTCACCACTTCAGGCTCGGTGGTATCCTTTTAAGCCCGTATACATAAAAGGAAAATCAAATGACTTTTGATGAAAAAGAACTTGATAATGCAATTAATAAAATCATCGTAACGTCGCTCTTTTCCTGTCTCAGCGACACTCAGCAGAAACAGTTCTACGAATCGGCTTTCAACATGATCGAGCGTTGTTGTTTCTGCGATGCCGACGAGTTACCTGAAAAAATCAGGAAACAGTTGGCTGATGCTCTTCGAGTGCGACTTTCTGACCAATTTTCTGAAATGTGCTCTCCGAATTTGGACAAATAGAAAAAGGCCATTTCCATTCAGGGTCTGATGGAAATACTTCAGCCTGTTCCAAAGCACGGCGTAAAGAGAACACAACTCCAGCCATAATCTGATGTTTCCCATTGGTCCAGCTATCGCCGCTCTGATCTACAGGGGCGGCTATGTCGTATGACCAAACGACTTCACAGTTATTGTTTAAAATCTGGACTTTCATTTCATACACCTGCTTTAACATGAGTGCCTAGTGGCACAACATGACTCAACGAATCATCCTGGACTTCATATGCCCCAGGCGGCTACTTCGTGGGCGTCCTGCCTGTTCGTTTTTGACATTTACTGACTGCTTACGACACATGCACCGTGTTGCAACCAGATTTTGTTGTAATCCTGTAGTTGGTCTGGAACAAAAGATAAAATTAAATTGCGAGATATGCAAGTGGTATTTGCGCGATATGCAAATTAATGGGTAATAAAAAGCCACCTTTCGGTGGCCGATGGAAGGATATTGAGGTTAATTATGTCTCTTAAGGGTTTGCGACTGACTGATTAAGACCTTTCCAAAGACCATGAATCGGTGTTCGTTTTCGCTAGTAATTCCCCATTCACGGTAAATCTGGTTATCAGAAATCACCAGCAGTTTGTCAGGAATCATTTGAAGTCTTTTAACGTATATTTTGTCATCAAAACCAAAGACATATATACCATCACCATCAAACTGATTGATGCTGACATCAACGAAGATGAGATCTCCTGGCTCAATGGTTGGACACATACTGTCCCCGCGAACGTTGATAACTTTGATGTGATTGGCTGGTCGTCCGCCGAACATTGATACAGCATTATCAGTTCTGTATTCGATGGCATGAATTACATCAATGACATCACCGCCCTGGATAAGGCCATTTCCCGCACTGGCACTGATATCCAGCATTTCAATACGGAACACATCCTTCACCTGCGCAACATCCTCATCATTACTGTTTTTATATACAGTATTACTTTTGTGGGCAGAGGTAAAGAGATCAGCAATATCAACACCTAAGCTCTTGGCAATATTACTCAGTGTTTGTTCGGTAAATTGTTTTTGCTTACCCGTTTCTAAGCGCGAGATGTTCGCCGCATCTACTCCTATTGCTTCAGCGAGATCGGCGATTTTCATGTTCTTCGCTTGGCGAAGTTGTCTGACTCGGTTTCCTATGTTCATGCGTTTATTACATTTCTTTATTGCGTGATAAGCAAATCAACTTGCGCAAAATAATTGCGTGAAATAACATGCATAACGCGCAATATTTGGAGGGCGTATGCAATCACCATTACGAAATGTGCGTAAGGCGCATGGTTTCACTTTGCAGCATGTTGCTGCGGGTGTTCAAGTCAATCCAGCGACGTTGAGTCGTATTGAGAGGCTGGAGCAGATTCCATCTATCGAGCTTGCAGAACGTTTAGCCAATTTTTTTAAGGGTGAAGTCAGCGAAATGCAGATTCTTTATCCGGCACGTTTTCAATCTAGCCAAAACCAGAATGGGTTTAAACCACAGGAACAGGAGGTGAACCGTGGGTAAGCATCACTGGAAAGTAGAAAAACAGCCTGAGTGGTACGTGAAAGCTGTCAGAAAAACTATCGCAGCGTTGCCGGGTGGTTACGCTGAAGCAGCTGACTGGCTGGATGTAACAGAAAACGCATTATTTAACCGCCTTCGTGCCGATGGCGATCAGATTTTCCCGCTGGGATGGGCAATGATTTTGCAACGTGCTGGTGGAACTCACTTCATTGCTGACGCTGTGGCGCAGTCTGCAAATGGCGTCTTTGTGTCTCTTCCTGACGTCGAGGATGTGGACAACGCCGATATTAACCAGCGCCTGCTGGAAGTCATTGAACAGATTGGCAGTTATTCCAGACAGATTCGTTCGGCAATCGAAGACGGTGTGGTGGAACCGCATGAGAAGACAGCAATTAACGACGAGCTGTATCTCTCAATTTCGAAGCTGCAGGAGCATGCAGCACTGGTCTACAAAATCTTTTGCATTTCAGAAAGTAATGACGCCCGCGAGTGTGCAGCTCCGGGCGCCGTGGCGTGTCGTGACTGTGGAGAAACTAACGCATGAACAGTTTAACAACACACTACCGTCGCTCGCAACTGATTGCGCTTCCTGTACCGGGTGGAAAAGCGAAGGTGGAGTATTGCTATGCAGTTAATGTACCAGGTGACAGGGAAATTGTAACCCACAGCTTTGCTGAGTGGGCTGTGGGTGATTTCAACCGGCAGAAGGAGACAGTCCTTTGCGACAAGTTAACCGCTGGTTCAAAGATCACTACGGAGTGCCCGTCAGAGTCATTCGTTGGGAGCCGGAAACACAACGAGTTATCTACCTCCGCGAAGGCTATGAGCATGAGTGCTTCAGCCCGCTCGAACAGTTTCGTCGTAAATTCAGGGAAATAGAGGTCGGTCATGAGCACTAAATTAACCGGCTATGTATGGGATGGTTGCGCTGCATCAGGCATGAAATTATCCAGCGTGGCAATTATGGCCCGCCTGGCTGATTTCAGTAATGACGAAGGTGTGTGCTGGCCATCAATTGAAACTATTGCCCGTCAGATTGGCGCGGGGATGAGTACCGTCAGGACGGCTATCGCACGGCTGGAAGCAGAAGGCTGGTTAACGCGTAAGGCGCGTCGCCAGGGTAACCGCAATGCGTCGAATGTTTATCAGCTTAACGTTGCGAAGCTTCAGGCAGCGGCATTTTCTCAACTGTCAGATTCTGACCCGTCAAAATCTGACGCATCAAAATCTGACCCGTCAAAATTTGATGCGTCGAAATCTGGCAAAAAAGCGGGTTTTCACCCGTCAGAATCTGGCGGGGATCCGTCAGTAAAATCAAAACATGATCCGTCAGATAAAAAACCTTCTCGTCCGGACGCTTCGCAACCGGACACGCAGACGGATGAACAGGATTTTTTAACTCGCCATCCTGATGCGGTTGTATTCAGCCCTAAAAAGCGCCAGTGGGGAACGCAGGATGATTTGACCTGCGCACAGTGGCTCTGGAAAAAAATCATCGCCCTGTACGAGCAAGCCGCCGAATGTGACGGCGAGGTGGTTCGTCCCAAAGAACCGAACTGGACAGCCTGGGCAAACGAAATTCGCCTGATGTGTGTGCAGGATGGTCGTACTCACAAACAAATCTGCGAGATGTACAGCCGCGTCAGCCGCGATCCGTTCTGGTGCCGTAACGTGCTCAGCCCGTCGAAGTTGCGGGAAAAATGGGATGAGCTTTCCCTGCGCTTATCACCGTCCGTCAGCACGTACACCGAAAAACGCGAAGACCCGTACTTCAAATCCAGTTACGACAACGTGGACTACAGCCAGATCCCGGCAGGATTCAGGGGGTGATCATGAGTCTTTTGAATGAAGTTCAGAAATTCATTGAAGCCCATCCGGGATGTACTTCCGGAGACATTGCGGATGCTTTTGCAGGTTACTCACGGCAGCGCGTTCTGCAGTCAGCAAGCAAGTTACGTCAGAGTGGGCGTGTGGCTCACCGTTGTGAAGGAGATACACGCAGACATTTCCCGCGCCTGACTGAGAGAGCGCAGGAACCGGAACCACAACCAGTTCGAGAAACCAGACCTGTGCGCAATTTCTATGTCGGCACTAACGATCCACGGGTGATTTTGTGCCTGACCCGCCAGGCTGAAGAACTGGAGTCCAGGGGCTTATACCGTCGTGCTGCAACCGTGTGGATGGCGGCATTCCGTGAAAGCCACTCCCAGCCAGAACGAAACAATTTTCTGGCGCGTCGTGAGCGGTGCTTACGGAAAAGCAGCAAGCGCGCTGCATCGGGTGAAGAGTGGTATCTGTCAGGGAATTACGTGGGGGCTTAATGAGTAATAAATATTGCCAGGCGCTGGTGGAACTGCGGAACAAACCAGCCCATGAACTGAAGGAAGTGGGCGATCAGTGGCGCACGCCGGACAACATTTTCTGGGGAATTAACACCCTGTTTGGCCCGTTTGTTCTGGATCTGTTCACTGACGGTGATAACGCCAAATGTGCTGCGTATTACACGGCGGAAGACAACGCGCTGGCGCATGACTGGTCAGAACGCCTTGCGGAGCTTAAAGGTGCTGCCTTTGGTAATCCCCCATACAGCCGCGCCAGTCAGCATGAGGGGCAATACATCACCGGCATGCGTTACATCATGAAACATGCCAGTGCCATGCGTGATAAGGGCGGGCGCTATGTTTTCCTGATCAAAGCTGCCACCAGCGAAGTGTGGTGGCCGGAAGATGCGGACCATATTGCTTTTATTCGCGGGCGTATTGGTTTTGAACTGCCTGCCTGGTTTATCCCGAAGGATGAGAAGCAGGTGCCGACAGGCGCTTTCTTCGCTGGTGCTATTGCTGTTTTCGACAAGACCTGGAAGGGACCGGCAATCAGCTACATCGGGCGCGATGAACTTGAGGCATGTGGTGAGGCCTTTCTGGCGCAGGTTCGCCAGCAGGCGGAAAAACTGGTCAGGGAGATGGCTGCATGACGACGTTAACTCAATGCCAGCAGCAGGTGCTGGATATGCTGATTTCTTACCAGAAAGAACGTGGCTTCCCGCCAACCAATCAGGAGGTGGCAACCATGCTGGGATACCGTTCAGTGAATGCAGCGGTGGAGCATCTTCGAGCACTGGAGAAAAAAGGCGTCATCACGATAAAGCGTGGCGTGGCCCGGGGGATAACGCTTCATACCGCGATGAAGGACGACGACAGCGAGGCGGTCGGGATTATCCGCGCACTGCTTGCCGGTGAGGAAAACAGCAGGCTGCGTGCAGCCCACTGGTTACATGAGAGGGGCCTGAAAGTATGAAGCTGATTCTGCCTTTTCCGCCCAGCGTGAACACGTACTGGCGACACCCCAACAAAGGGGCGTTTGCTGGTAAGAGCCTGATAAGCGCGGCGGGGCGAAAATTCCAGAGCGCGGCGTGCGCAGCAATAGTTGAGCAGTTACGTCGTTTGCCGAAACCAACGTCGGCACCAGCTTCAGTAGAGATTGTGTTGTTTCCTCCGGATAACCGGATCCGCGATCTGGACAACTATAACAAGGCGCTGTTTGACGCCCTGACCCACGCGGGTGTGTGGGAAGACGACAGTCAGGTGAAAAGAATGCTGGTTGAGTGGGGACCGGTTATCCCGAAAGGGAAGGTCGAGATCACTATCAGTAAGTTCGAGAAAACGGCGGGTGCAGCCGCCTGATTAAGAGGAGAAACGAAGTATGAATAATCTGATGGTCATTGATGGTATTGAAGTTCGTCGTGATGCTTATGGGCGTTACAGTCTGAACGATCTGCATCGCGCAGCAGTAGCATCTGGTGCAAATGCCAGAACCAAGGAGCCAGGAAAGTTTCTTTCCAGCCAACAAACTGTTGAGCTTGTTCATGAATTGACCAACACCCAGAATTTGGGTGTTGACCCGGTGAGTGTGATTCATGGGGGAAATGAACGGGGAACGTATGTCTGCAAGGAACTGGTGTATGCCTATGCAATGTGGATCAGCCCGTCATTCCATCTGAAGGTGATCCGTACTTTCGACATGGTAACCAGCGCACCGGAAAAATTATCCGGACAGGCTGCTGACAAGATGCAGGCTGGTGTGATTCTGCTGGACTTTATGCGCCGGGAATTAAACCTGTCTAACTCTTCAGTGCTTGGTGCCTGTCAGAAACTCCAGGAGGCTGTTGGCTTACCGAATCTGGCACCGCGCTATGCCATTGATGCTCCTGCTGACGCGCCTGATGGCTCAAGCCGCCCCACGCTGTCACTGAGTGCACTGCTGAAGCAGTATGGTATCCGCCTGACAGCTAATCAGGCATATCACCAGATGGTGAAGCTGGGGATCGTCGAGCAGCGCGAACGATACAGCCGTACCGCGATTAACAACATCAAAAAATTCTGGTCGCTGACAGCGAAAGGCTGCATGTTCGGCAAGAACATCACCAGTCCCGCAAATCCGCGCGAGACGCAGCCGCATTTCTTCGAATCCCGATTCCCTGAGCTGTTAAAGCTGCTCGATACCGTTCATTGAGGTGACCGTGAGAGCACTACTGACCCCTGAAATTGCCCCGCGTATGGGGATCGTATTGTTCAGGCCAGGTTCAGAGCTGATGCCCCTGTTTATGCAGGGGCGTGTCCTGCTGGAGCCTGAGCCGGATCGTTATTCATCTTTCGCCAGTGGTGCCGTTCCCGCGGCATCACAACCGCTGGCGGATGATCCTGCCGTTCGGGGCGTGTTCCGCAATGAGGCAGTGATCCGTCGTGCTGGTGGCGTGGAATGTCTTGAAAGCTGGTTACTTCGTGAAAAAGGCTGCCAGTGGCCTCATTCCGACTGGCACAGCGAGAACATGACCACAATGCGACACGCTCCGGGCGCAATCCGTCTGTGCTGGCACTGCGATAACCAGCTGCGCGATCAGTTCACGGAACGGCTGGAATCAATGGCAACGGATAACTGTGCCCGCTGGGTGTTGTCTGTTGTGCGTCGGGATCTCGGTTTTGATGACAGTCACGTTGTGACAATGCCGGAACTGTGCTGGTGGCTGATTCGTAATGACCTGGCGGATGCCTTACCTGAAAGTGCAGCCCGTAAGGCACTTAGATTACCGAAGCCTGTTGTGCCGTCTGTTACCCGGGAAAGTGACCTTGTGCCTTCGGTTCCTGCCACCAGCATCATCCAGGATAAAGCGAAAAAAGTGCTGGCGCTGAAAGTGGATCCGAAGTCGCCGGAGTCTTTTATGTTACGCCCAAAACGTCGCCGCTGGGTTAATGAAAAGTACACGCGCTGGGTTAAGACACAGCCGTGTGCATGTTGTGGAAAGCCTGCTGATGATCCCCACCACCTGATAGGCCACGGTCAGGGGGGAATGGGTACAAAAGCGCATGACCTCTTTGTGTTGCCTTTGTGCAGAAAGCATCACGACGAACTACATGCGGATACCGTGGCATTTGAAGAGAAGTATGGCTCCCAGTTGGAGCTGATATTTCGTTTTATCGATCGTGCGCTGGCAATAGGCGTGCTGGCCTGATTTTGTGGAGAAAGTTGATGCGTGATATGTATGAAGTTTTGGACCGCTGGGGGGCATGGGCTGCGGCAGAAAACAGTGGTGTGGATTGGCAACAGGTAGCCGCTGGCTTTAAGGGGCTTTTACCTCATGGCAAAAAGTCCCGGATTCAGTGTGATGATGACGAAGGTATTATGGTAGACAGTTGTGTGGCTCGGTTACGAAAGTATAAACCAGATGAGTTTGAGCTGCTCATTGTTCACTTTGTTATAGGTATTTCACTCCGCACAATTGCAAAGAAGCGGAAATGTTCGGACGGGACTATCCGGAAGGATTTGCAATCCGCCTTGGGATTTGTTGAGGGAGTAATGTCAATGTTATAGGTAAGCTGGAGCTTACGCTCCAGCTAAATATTCATAAAAACATGCCCTATAGACTCCGCCATTTTAGGTGGGACTGCATTACCAATTTGTTTAGCTTTAGAAAGCATTGAACCGATGAATATATAATCCAATGGAAATGTTTGTAGCAGTGCAGCCTCGCGAACAGAAATTGCCCGGTGTTGCTCAGGATGGCCAAATCTTCCGTTAGAGTAACTAATGCATCTTGTAGTTAATCCACTAGCAGGTTTATCCCATGCTAATCGGCCATATACATCGCTGTGACCTGTATGGTTTTTATGACATTCAAGTAACAACTCTTTAGGCCAAAACTCTCGACCTTTACCCTCTGGCGTTGCTTTAATTCTTTTAAGATTTAAAGCAGAGAGTTTTGCACTAACATGATCTCGTAATGTAGGATGTGATTCACCTGCCTCAATTGGTGGTATATTTCCGATCCAATCTCTTACCGTCGCAAATGGGATATCTTCGCCATTATGCGTGCGCTCTGGTAGATGGATTGGGGAATGAAGTGAGGCCATAAGAACAAAACGCTCTCTGGTTTGAGGCACTCCGTACCATAAAGCGGGAATCACACCATAAGCTAAATTATAATCTTTCTTTTTCAGAAGAGTTATAAAATCATGCAATGGTCCATCGTTAATATCAACTTTTTGTAATCCTGGAACATTTTCTATCAGTACATAATCAGGACAATAGTACTCGATAAAACGACCAAATTCGTTTAATAATCCTCTTCGAGGATCTTCTTTGCTTTTATTTTTATTTTGCCTTGAGAACGGTTGACATGGAGCACAACCACAAAACAAAACATGTGAGTCTTGCTTCGCTTTTTTTACAAGCTGAAATAAATCATTTAACTTAACGGAGCGTATATCCTCATTAAAAAATATAGCATCAGGATTATTTGCCTGAAAGGTTTGACCAGAGTCATAATCATAATCGAGACCGAAGAAAATTTCGCACCCAGCCTCTTTAAGGCCTTTGCTTGTTCCCCCGCATCCTGAAAAGAAGTCAAAAACTTTGATTTTTTTCTTCATGATCTGTCTCTATAATAATCTAAAATTTATCTTATCTTACCATGTTCAAGGAAAAATTTCAGCATTTCTCTCGTTTCAGAAAATGCGACATGATTCTCAGGTATTCGGGTTAGTATCCTGATTTGTGTTGCGAAAATATCATCCGAAGTTATAACGTTATTTTCTATGTCTCTTTTACATATTTCTGCAATTATTGATTTTGGTGATAGTTTTGATAAGTTTAAATCTTTAATCATATCGGAGTAAAAAGCCGGAAGATTGTCAATCAAAAAAGTTTCTGGATTAATGATAGGTAAATACCCTACATAATTATATGAAAAATCAATGAAATCACGCTGAAGTTGAATCTTCTGCTGTTTATTTGGAGTTCCACCATGCCCATCAGTTGGTATTTTAATTTCACACCCAAGAATATTTTTTATTTTTTCATTTAAAGAATTATCTTCACTGCTTGGTATTAAGGCTGATGTAATGAAATCATGGCTTGTCTTCTGATCACCATCCAATAAAAATACCGCATTATCAACTCTTGATAAAAATAATGAGACAATCATATTACCTAATAATGTGCTTGCACCAGCTGGGCAATATATAACATCAAATGTATTGGCTAGGGCAGGACCTCCTGATTTTAAAGCCTTCTCAACGAATTTTTTAGCCAGTTTATCTTCTACAAAGATAGTTTTTTTTGATAGTCGGTCTCCAAGCGTAAAGAAAGCTTCCTCAGGGCTAACGTTTTCAACTATACTAACTTTTCCTGAGTTTGAATTAAGATTAAAAAGTTTTATGGCTTCCTTAGGTAGTTGGCTAACTATAGATGATGAGTGTGTTGAAATAACAATTTGATGTTTGTTTTTTAAGCAAATCTTATTTAGAAAAGACATCAATTTAAACTGTGCTGCTGGATGAAGTGAGACTTCGGGTTCATCTAAAAGAATTAATGATGCTGTTGGCGCGTTAACAATTTGATTTACGAGAATAGTTACTGCAAACTCCCCACTTCCTGCAAAAGCCTCGGAGTAGTTGAGACTATGAGACTCTAAAATAACGGTTGAAGCCTTATTGTTTGTAAATAAGGCATGCTCAATAAGTCTAATTGTTTTGTAAGGTCTACCAAGTATATCGCTGATGATTTCTACCTTCTCTTGAGAAAGTAATTCATTCTTATACAACCTTTCTTTTTTACCTTTAAAGGGCTTGTATGATGTTAGGCCTTTATCTATTATCTCTTTAAGAAGATGGCTTCTTTTTCTCAGGTGATTTTTCTTTGGATAAAGATCAAAGTCCGAATGATAAAAGAATTTATCGAATGCACTGATCGAAGCTCTAAAATCAATATATGTGACAATTTTGTCTATCTGTTTCCAGCGTGATTTTTGCTGATTTGGCGAAATAATATCTGTTGGTATTTTTTTCATACCATCTTTAGTTAGAGGTCTCGAAGTTTCCCATAAATCAGGATCCTCCTTGTCTACAATCCTTGTTTTTATTACTTCAACAACATCTTTAGATGCGGAATCATAGTATCCATAAATAAATCTAGAACGACCACCATCTTTAATCTCGTCTAGATCAGTTGAAAACCAAAGATTTCCTAAGGAATAATTATTTGGAGAACCATATAATGCACGTAATACTGAGCTTTTATTGGTTCCATTTTGACCAACTAATGCAGTAATAGGATAGTGAAAATGTATAGTGCTATATTCTTCAAGATTTTTAAAATACGGAAACCGTATATGGCGAATGAACGGCTCAATAGCATTTGTATTCATTAGCCCTTTTAACTTTCTGATTTCACTCACTTTAATTGTCTTCCAGCTTGTTTTTCTTGTATAATATAGAATTATTAACGCGTACGCAAAAAGTATTGTATTATGTTAAAAGTGGTTACTTCGCCACACAGCTTAAACCCGCCATTGAGCGGGTTTTGTCGTTTCTGGGCTTTGGTATTCGTTGGGCTTGGTCTATCTAGCTCTTATCCATTGGCTCGGCTTCTTTTACGTTTCCGCTTCTGATTTGCGGTTCGTGGTACTCCCTCAATTTGCACCTCTTGTATCGGCGAGGTGAGAGATAACTACAAATGCCTCATAACCCAAATACCTGGCTGGAGTTGGTCCAGAGCTGGTGGCGTGGAGACACGCCGCTGGGCGCAGTAATTATGTCGATCGTTATGGCTGGCTTGCGCATTGCCTATTTTGGCGGTGGTGGTGGCTGGAAGCGAAAAACGCTCGAGATTTTGCTCTGTGGTGCTCTGACGCTGACTTTTGCATCCGCTCTTGAGTATGTCGGATGGCCTAAATCACTATCTGTTGCCATTGGTGGTGGGGTGGGGCTGATCGGTGTCGATGCTATTCGTGGGGCTGCAATGAGAGTAATCGGTAACAAGTTTGGTGGCTCTAAGGAGTAATTTATGCAGGTACTAAATTCCCAGCGTAAAGCTTTCCTGGATATGGTGGCATGGTCAGAAGGAACGGATAACGGACGGCAGAAAACGAGAAATCATGGTTATGATGTTATTGTCGGTGGCGAACTGTTCACTGATTACTCCGATCACCCTCGTAAACTTGTCATGCTAAACCCGAAACTCAAATCAACAGCTGCAGGCCGTTATCAACTTCTTTCACGCTGGTGGGATGCTTACCGCAAGCAGCTTGGGCTGAAAGACTTCTCTCCCAAAAGCCAGGACTCAGTGGCATTACAGCAGATTAAAGAGCGTGGTGCTTTACCGATGATTGATCGCGGTGATATCCGTCAGGCTATCGATCGTTGCAGCAATATCTGGGCGTCGTTACCCGGTGCTGGTTACGGTCAGTATGAACATAAAATCGATGACCTGATTGCCCGGTTTAAAGAGGCTGGTGGGGTGGTAAATGAAGTTGAGCTATAAGCTGGTTATCGCTGTTTTCTTCGTTTCTGTCGTTGGTTCTTTTATCTGTTCAGTGAATCATTACCACAATAAAGCTATTGAATACAAAAAGCAGCGTGATGAGAATGCTATGGCATTAGATTCGGCTATGGCGACCATCTCTGATATGCAGAAGCGTCAACGTGACGTAGCTGAACTTGACGCCAGATACACAAAGGAGCTTGCTGATGCTAACGCGACTATCGAAAGTCTCCGTGCTGATGTTTCTGCTGGGCGTAAGCGCCTGCAAGTCGCTGCCACCTGTGCAAAGTCAACGACCAGAGCCAGCGGCATGGGCGATGGAGAAAGTCCAAGACTTACAGCAGATGCTGAACTCAATTATTACCGTCTCCGAAGTGGAATCGACAAGATAACGGCGCAGGTTAACTACTTGCAGGAGTATGTAAAGTTGCAGTGTTTGCATTGACCTTGACTATTTGACAGTTGTTAAATGTTTTCTCCAAATGGGGAGAGAATGATGAGAATTTTTGGGTGCGGTGTTTTAGTTAGTGTCGTTTATTTCTTTGGCTTAGGTATTACGATCCATGTTCTTGATTTGAACCAGATGACGTCGTGGAATGAGTTTGGGGATTTTCTTGCTGGTGCATTTTCCCCAGTGGCCTTTTTTTGGCTTGTGCTTGGGTATTTACAGCAACAAAAAGAACTACAGCAAAATACTGAAGCGTTAAAGTTACAAGCCACTGAGTTGAAAAACTCAGTCGAACAATATAAAGAGATGGTTTCCGTTTCTAAACAGCAATTAGAAAATGAATCAATCAAAGCCATGACAGAAAGGCTGGAAAGAGAAAAAGAAACGAAGCCTGATCTATATATGTTGAATCTGGGATGGTCAGTTAAAAGTGGTGATCAGTATGAGTATAATTGGTCGGTATTTAGTGATGGTAAAACAGCGAAAAATATAAGCTTAACTTTTGACCCTCCTATCGGGGAATATAGCTCGCATTTTTTTAGAAGTAGCAATGGCGCAATTAAACTTCCTAAAAATAAAATAAATGCTGGAGATGTGCCTGAACATTTTCGGGTCGTTTTGACTTATGAGAGTATATTGGGGTATTCGTATGAATCTGAATATCATTATGAGCATGATATGAATGGTATGTATAATTTAATTGATTCTGCTGATTATCAGCGAACAAAGATTTAACTACAGTCGTGGTACTGTCAGAGTAAATTGTTACTATGAATTAGCCTCGCATTAGCGAGGCTTTTTACTGGTGTTTTTATGCCCCCACGAACCCCAAAAGCCTGCCGCGTTCGCGGCTGCCGCCATACCACCACTGACTCGTCAGGCTATTGCGAAAGCCACAAAAGCGAAGGCTGGAAGCAATACAAGCCAGGTCAGTCCCGTCATCAGCGCGGTTATGGTTCTAAGTGGGATGTTATCCGTGTGCGTGTGCTGCAACGTGACAAAGGCCTGTGTCAGTTATGTCTGCGTGCTGGTGTGGTACGTGAGGCGAAAACCGTTGACCACATCATCCCTAAAGCGCATGGCGGCACAGATGCCGACAGCAATCTGCAGAGCCTGTGCTGGCCGTGCCATAAGGCGAAGACGGCCCGTGAACGGCTAAAGTGATCATAATTCTCAACTGTCTGAGGGGAGGGGCGGGTCAAATCTCTGTGACCTGACGTCTTCCGGACTGCCCGCCCCATCGTTTTTTTATACCCGCGAAAAATGAAATTTAACCAGGAGTGCCACATATGGCTGGAACGGCGGGGCGTTCCGGGCGTCGCCCCAAGCCAACGGCGCGCAAGGCGCTGGCCGGAAACCCCGGCAAGCGAGCCCTGAATAAAGATGAACCTGTTTTTACGCCCATCAAAGGTGTTGAGCCACCGGAATGGTTCGCTGAAGAAGATCTCCCTCTCGCTACGATCATGTGGCAACTGACAACCAAAGAACTCTGCGGTCAGGGCCTGCTGTGCGTGACTGACCTCGCGGTGCTTGAGCGGTGGTGCGTGGCCTATGAGTTCTGGCGACGTGCCGTGAAAAATATTGCCAGCCAGGGCAACACCATTACCGGTGCAATGGGCGGTATGGTCAAAAACCCGGAGCTGACCGCCAAGAAAGAACAGGAGTCCGAGATGAGCAGCACGGGGGCAATGCTCGGACTCGACCCCAGCAGCCGCCAGCGTCTGATTGGCCTGGCGGGGCAGAAGAAAGCCACTAACCCGTTTCTGAAAATCATCGAGTCATGAGCCGGAAATCTTACCCCAACGTAAATGCTGCCAATCAGTATGCCCGGGATGTCGTGCGCGGAAAGATTGTTGCCTGCCAGTTTGTGATTCAGGCCTGCCAGCGCCATCTTGATGACCTGATGGCGGAAAAAAGTAAGTCGTTTCGTTACCGCTTCGACAAGGACCTGGCTGAACGGGCTGCGAAATTTATTCAGCTGTTGCCGCACACCAAGGGGGAGTGGGCATTCAAACGGATGCCCATCACGCTGGAGCCGTGGCAGCTATTTGTGATCTGCTGTGCGTTTGGCTGGGTCAATAAAGGCACCCGGTTGCGCCGCTTCCGGGAGGTGTACACCGAAATCCCCCGTAAGAACGGCAAATCAGCAATCTCTGCCGGTGTTGCCCTGTATTGTTTTGCCTGTGATAACGAGTTTGGCGCGGAAGTGTATTCCGGTGCCACGACAGAGAAACAGGCGTGGGAAGTCTTTCGCCCGGCGCGACTGATGTGTAAACGCACACCCATGCTGACGGAAGCGTTCGGGATTGAGGTTAACGCCTCAAACATGAACCGTCCGGAGGATGGCGCGCGGTTTGAACCGCTGATCGGCAACCCCGGTGATGGTTCATCACCCCACTGTGCCGTGGTTGATGAATATCACGAGCACGCCACCGATGCGCTTTATACCACAATGCTTACAGGGATGGGGGCGCGACGTCAGCCACTGATGTGGGCCATCACCACCGCCGGGTACAACATTGAGGGGCCGTGCTACGACAAGCGGCGGGAAGTTATCGAGATGCTCAACGGTTCGGTGCCTAACGATGAACTGTTCGGGATCATCTATACCGTTGATGAAGGTGACGACTGGACCGACCCGCAGGTGCTGGAAAAAGCCAATCCAAATATTGGTGTGTCGGTTTATCGCGAGTTTTTGTTAAGCCAGCAGCAACGTGCGAAAAATAACGCCCGTCTGGCAAACGTCTTTAAAACAAAACACCTCAATATCTGGGTGTCGGCGCGTTCGGCGTATTTCAACCTGGTGAGCTGGCAGAGCTGCGAGGATAAATCACTGACCCTTGAGCAGTTCGAGGGGCAGCCGTGCATTCTGGCCTTTGACCTGGCGCGTAAGCTGGATATGAACAGCATGGCGCGACTTTATACCCGCGAGATTGACGGTAAAACGCATTACTACAGTGTGGCCCCGCGTTTCTGGGTACCGTATGACACGGTGTACAGCGTCGAGAAAAATGAAGATCGACGGACAGCCGAACGCTTTCAGAAATGGGTGGAAATGGGCGTTCTGACCGTTACCGATGGTGCGGAGGTGGATTATCGCTACATCCTCGAGGAGGCCAAAGCGGCGAACAAAATCAGCCCGGTCAGTGAGTCACCCATCGACCCCTTCGGGGCGACCGGGTTGTCACATGACCTTGCTGATGAAGACCTGAACCCCATCACTATCATTCAGAACTACACCAACATGTCCGACCCGATGAAAGAGCTGGAAGCGGCAATTGAATCGGGGCGCTTTCATCATGATGGCAATCCCATCATGACCTGGTGTATCGGCAACGTGGTCGGCAAAACCATTCCGGGTAACGATGATGTGGTGAAGCCTGTCAAGGAGCAGGCGGAAAACAAAATCGATGGTGCAGTTGCGCTGATTATGGCGGTTGGCAGAGCCATGCTGTACGAGAAAGAAGACACGCTGTCTGACCACATTGAGTCCTATGGGATCCGCTCGCTTTAACTGAGGTAATTATGATCATGCTGATTCTCGCGCCTCTGGTGGGCGTGCTGGGGGCGCTTTTGCTGGCGTATGGTGCCTGGCTGATTTATCCCCCGGCGGGGTTTGTTGTTGCCGGGGCGTTGTGCCTGTTCTGGTCGTGGCTGGTGGCGCGATATCTCGACCGTACACAGCCGTCTGTCGGCGGAGGTAAATAGTGTTCTTTTCGGGATTATTTCAACGAAAAAGTGACGCACCGGTGACCACGCCAGCAGAGCTGGCGGATGCCATCGGGTTGTCCTACGACACCTATACCGGAAAGCAGATCAGCAGTCAGCGAGCCATGCGACTGACGGCGGTTTTTTCCTGCGTCAGAGTGCTGGCAGAGTCGGTCGGGATGTTGCCCTGCAATCTGTATCACCTGAACGGCAGCCTGAAGCAGAGAGCCACCGGCGAACGTCTGCATAAACTGATTTCCACGCATCCCAATAGCTATATGACGCCGCAGGAGTTCTGGGAGCTGGTGGTCACCTGTCTGTGTCTGAGGGGAAATTTTTACGCCTACAAAGTGAAAGCATTTGGCGAAGTGGCTGAACTGCTGCCCGTCGATCCCGGTTGTGTGGTACCGAAGCTTAACAGTAGCTGGGAACCGGTTTACCAGGTCACATTTCCGGACGGCTCCACGGATGTACTGAGCCAGGAAGATATCTGGCATGTGCGCACGCTGACGCTGGACGGTCTGGTGGGACTGAATCCCATCGCCTATGCCCGCGAGGCAATATCGCTGGCGGCAGCGACCGAAGAGCACGGGGCCAGACTGTTCAGCAATGGCGCGGTGACGTCGGGTGTGTTGCGTACAGAGCAGAGGCTGTCGGATCAGGCTTATGAGCGCCTGAAGAAAGATTTTGAGGAGCGTCACACCGGGCTTGGCAATGCTCACCGCCCGATGATCCTTGAGATGGGGCTGGACTGGAAGTCGATGGCGTTGAACGCAGAGGACAGCCAGTTCCTGGAAACCCGCAAGTTTCAGCTTGAAGAAATCTGTCGTCTGTTCCGGGTGCCATTGCACATGGTGCAGAACACCGATCGCGCCACCTTCAACAATATCGAAGAACTGGGGCTCGGATTTATCAACTATTCACTGGTGCCGTATCTGACCCGCATCGAACAGCGGATCAACACCGGACTGGTACGAAAAAGTAAGCAGGGCGTTTATTACGCCAAATTTAACGCCGGGGCGTTACTGCGCGGGGATATGAAGTCCCGTTTTGAAGCCTACGCCACCGGGATTAACTGGGGAATTTACTCTCCCAATGACTGCCGCGACCTGGAAGATATGAATCCGCGTCCCGGTGGGAATGTCTATCTCACACCGATGAACATGACCACGAAACCCTCCGATGGCAGTAAAGCCGGTAAGCAGAAGGATAACGCCAATGCAGACGAAACAACGTCTTGATGTACCGCTGAGTCTGAAATCTGTCAGTGACTCCGGTGAGTTTGAAGGGTATGGCTCCGTCTTTGGTGTAAAGGACAGCCACGATGATGTGGTGATGTCCGGGGCATTTGCTGCTTCCCTGCGGGCGTGGAGTGACCGAAAAGCGTTACCTGCGCTGCTCTGGCAGCACCGCATGGATGAACCCATCGGTGTTTACACCGAAATGAAGGAAGACGATGTCGGGCTTTACGTCAGGGGGCGGTTGCTCATTGATGATGATCCCCTGGCAAAACGCGCACATGCACACATGAAGGCCGGTTCGTTAACCGGCCTTTCTATTGGGTACGTCCTGAAGGACTGGGAATACGACCGGACGAAAGAAGCCTTTCTGCTGAAAGAAATCGACCTCTGGGAAGTCAGCCTGGTGACGTTCCCGTCTAACGACGAGGCGCGGATCAGCGACGTCAAGAACGCACTGGCCCGCGGGGAAATCCCCGAACAGAAAAAAATCGAAAGAGTCCTGCGTGATGTCGGACTCTCCCGTACCCAGGCCAAAGCATTCATGGCCGGGGGCTATGGCGCACTGTCCCTGCGCGACGCTGAGGATGTGGGCTCTGCACTGGATGCACTGAAAAATCTGAACTTCTAATCAGGAGAAATACGATGGCGGTTGATATTAAAGATGTCGAACAGGTCGCGCAGGAGCTGCAGCAGAAGTTTGACGACTTCAAAGCAAAGAACGACAAGCGCGTGGATGCGATTGAGCAGGAAAAAGGCAAACTTGCCGGGCAGGTGGAAACCCTGAACGGGAAACTCAGCGAGCTGGAAAACCTCAAAAGCGATCTTGAAAAAGAGCTGCTTGAGCTGAAACGTCCGGCAGGTGGTGCGCAAAATAAACTGGCCACCGAGCATAAAGAAGCGTTTGTGGGCTTCCTGCGTAAAGGCCGTGAAGATGGTCTGCGCGATCTGGAGCGCAAGGCATTACAGGTGGGCACCGATGAAGACGGTGGCTACGCCGTGCCGGAAGCGCTGGATCGCAACATTCTGACCCTGCTGAAAGATGAAGTGGTGATGCGCCAGGAAGCCACGGTGATCACCGTTGGCGGTTCCGACTACAAAAAACTGGTGAATCTGGGCGGCACGGCTTCCGGATGGGTTGGCGAGACTGACGCGCGTTCCCAGACTGCCACCTCAAAACTGGGGCTGATTGAACCTTTCATGGGGGAAATCTACGGTAACCCGCAGGCCACCCAGAAAATGCTGGATGATGCCTTTTTCAACGTGGAGGCCTGGATCAACAGCGAGCTGGCAACCGAATTTGCCGAACAGGAAGAAATTGCCTTTACCACCGGCGATGGTACCAAGAAGCCGAAAGGGTTCCTGGCGTATGAATCCACGGATGAAACCGACAAGGTCCGGGCGTTCGGCAAACTTCAGCATATTGTATCCGGCGACGCGACTGCGGTGACCGCAGACGCCATTATCAAACTGATTTACACGCTGCGAAAGGCACACCGCACCGGCGCGAAGTTCATGATGAACAACAACAGCCTGTTTGCCATCCGTCTGCTGAAAGACACCGAGGGTAACTATCTGTGGCGTCCGGGGCTGGAACTGGGGCAGCCGTCCTCTCTGGCGGGTTACGGTATCGCTGAAAACGAACAGATGCCGGATATCGCCGCTGATGCGAAAGCCATTGCATTTGGTAACTTCAAACGGGGTTACACCATCGTTGACCGTATCGGCACCCGCATTCTGCGTGATCCGTACACCAATAAACCGTTTGTCGGTTTTTATACCACCAAGCGCACCGGCGGGATGCTGGTCGATTCGCAGGCCATCAAACTGCTGAAGATTGCAGCGGCGTAATCATTCAGGGGCGCGGAACCGCGCCCCCTGTTCTGACGGGTGAAGAATCATGATCCTGAAACAAGATCTGAAATGGTCACCGGACGGTATGCGTGTTGAGGTCATTCGGGCCGGTGAGTATGACGACGGGGCGCTTCCTGCCCGGGTGCAGGAGATTGCACTTCAGGCCGGGTTAGCAGAGCGCGGAATCAGTGCAAAAAGCAGTAAAGCGGCAAAAGAGAAAAAAGCCACGACCAGTAAAGAGGGCTGAGTATGCTTCTGACAATGGAAGAGATTAAAGCCCAACTCCGGCTGGATGAGGATTTCGATGCTGATGACCGCCATCTGCAACTGCTGGCCTGTGCGGCGCAAAAGCGGACGGAAACGTATCTGAACCGGAAGCTCTATGCACCGGATGAAACCATTCCGGACAGCGATCCGGACGGGCTGCACCTGCCGGATGATATTCGTCTGGGGATGCTGATGCTTATCAGCCATTTTTACGAAAACCGCTCGTCGGTTACGGAAGTGGAGAAACTCGACATGCCGCAGAGTTTTGGCTGGCTTGTCGGCCCGTACAGGTACTTTCCGCAATGAAAATTCGTCAGGCGCAGACCAGCGCAACCTACATTCTGCCGGACCCCGGCGAACTGAATAAACGCGTCCTGATCCGCCAGCGGGTGGATATGCCCGCGGATAACTTTGGCGTGGAGCCTCAATACCCGGTTGCGTTCCGGGCATGGGCGAAGGTTGTCCAGACCAGTGCCACCACCTGGCAGGAAACCGCGCAGACCGGAGACGCCATCACCCATTACATCACCATTCGCTACCGCCGGGGGATCACCGCTGATTATGAGGTGGTCTGCGGTGACAGTGTGTATCGGGTGAAACGTCAGCGCGATCTGAACGGTGCGCGGCGCTTTCTGCTGCTGGAGTGTACGGAGCTGGGCGAATTTACGCAGAGTCACGGAGGCAACAATGGCGACTTCCTTTTTGCACGTTGATTTTCAGCAGCCCGCGGAGATGCGCTTTAACCGCGCCCGTGTCCGGCGGGCGTTTGTCACGATTGGTCAGCGTCATATGCGTGATGCCCGTCGGCTGGTGATGCGCCGTGCGCGGTCGGCACCGGGTGAAAACCCCGGTTATCAGACCGGACGCCTGGCTCGTTCGATTGGTTACATGGTACCCAGAGCCAGTAAACATCGCCCTGGTTTTATGGCACGTATAGCCCCTAACCAGCGTAATGGAGAGGGAAATCGCCGTATCACCGGTGATTTTTATCCGGCTTTTTTGTTCTATGGCGTGAGGCGAGGGGCAAAGCGTCGTCGCAGCCATCATCGTGGTGCATCCGGTGGCAGCGGCTGGCGGCTGGCTCCACGTAATAACTTTATGGTGGAAACGCTTGAAAAGAACCGCAGCTGGACACGCTATTTTCTGGCGCGGGAATTGCATAAATCACTGAAGCCGGAGCGACGACACAGATGAAACTGACGCCTGTTATTGCTGCGCTGCGTGCCCGCTGCCCGTATTTTGAAAACCGGGTGGCAGGCGCGGCACAGTTCAAAAATCTGCCGGAGGTCGGAAAGCTGAGACTCCCGGCGGCGTATGTGGTACCGGGTGATGACTCTCCGGGAGAAAACAAAAGCCAGACCGACTACTGGCAGGAGCTGAAAGAGGGCTTCTCCGTGGTTGTCATACTGAGTAACGGGCGTGATGAGCGCGGTCAGTTTGCCTCGTATGATGTGGTGGACGATGTCCGGCAGATGCTCTTTAAGGCTCTGCTGGGCTGGAACCCGGAAGCGTGCGGTAACCCGATTACCTATGACGGCGGCACGCTGCTGGATCTGAATCGTCATGAGCTGATTTATCAGTTCGATTTTTCGGTCATCAGCGAGCTGACCGAAGACGATACCCGCCTGCAGGATGACCTGAACAGTCTGGATGAACTGCGAACGCTGGCGATTGATGTTGATTATCTCGATCCCGGTAACGGGCCTGACGGCGATATCGAACATCACACCGAAATAACCCTTCCTTCCTGAGAATCTTCATGTTTGTGAAACCTGTTAAAGGGCGGTCAGTACCTGACCCTGCCCGCGGCGACCTTTTGCCCGCCGAGGGGCGAAATGTTGATGAGAACAACTACTGGCTGCGCCGTGAAGCAGCGGGTGATATCCGGCGCGTGAATGAAAAGGTGAATACCGATGACGATAAGCTTTAACACCATTCCGTCGAATACGCTGGTTCCGATTTTTTATGCGGAAATGGATAACCAGGCGGCGAATACTGCACAGGACAGCGGGGCATCGTTGCTGATTGGTCACGCCAATAACGGTGCAGAGATTGTTGCCAACAGTCTGGTGCTGATGCCGTCGGCAGACTATGCACGCCAGATTTGTGGTGCGGGAAGTCAGCTGGCGCGTATGGTCGAGGCTTATCGCCAGACCGACCCGTTTGGCGAGCTGTATGTGATTGCCGTTCCGGAAGCCACAGGCGCGGCGGCAACGGTTACGCTGACGGTGACCGGGGCGGCAACCGAAACCGGCACGGTGAATGTTTATGTGGGACGTACCCGCGTGCAGGCACCGGTGACCAACGGCGATAACGTCACGACGATTGCCAGCAGTATCAAAGATGCCATCAATGCCGTTCCGACCCTGCCGTTTACGGCCTCATCTTCGGCAGGCGTGGTCACACTGACCGCGCGTCATAAGGGGCTTTGCGGGAATGAAATTCCTGTCAGCCTCAATTACTACGGCTTTGGTGGGGGCGAAGTGCTGCCTGCGGGCGTGCAGATTGCCGTGGCGACGGGGACCGCCGGAACGGGCGCTCCTGTTCTCACCGGCGCAGTGGCAGCAATGGCGGATGAGCCGTTCGATTATATCGGTCTGCCGTTCAACGACACGGCCTCCGTTAACACGCTGGTGACCGAGATGAACGATACCAGCGGTCGCTGGAGCTATGCGCGTCAGCTGTATGGTCATGTGTATACGGCAAAGACCGGCACGCTGTCAGAACTGGTGACCGCAGGTGACCAGTTTAACCAGCAGCACATTACCCTGGCGGGGTACGAAAAAGAAACCCAGACACCTGCCGACGAGCTGGCGGCAAGCCGTACCGCCCGCGCAGCGGTGTTTATCCGCAACGATCCGGCACGTCCCACGCAGACCGGTGAGCTGGTGGGTATGCTGCCTGCGCCGAAGGGGAAACGGTTCACGATGACCGAGCAGCAGACCCTGCTGTCTCATGGCGTGGCAACGGCGTATGTCGAAAGCGGGGTGCTGCGCATTCAGCGTGATGTCACCACGTACAGGAAAAATGCTTACGGGGTTGCGGATAACAGCTACCTCGACAGCGAGACGCTGCATACCAGTGCGTATGTACTGCGCAAACTGAAATCCGTCATTACCAGTAAGTACGGGCGTCACAAGCTTGCCAGCGACGGTACCCGCTTTGGTCCCGGTCAGGCGATTGTCACCCCGGCGGTGATCAAAGGGGAACTGCTGGCAACCTACCGTCAGCTTGAGCGTGTGGGGATCGTGGAAAACTACGAACTGTTTAAGCAGTACCTGGTTGTGGAGCGTGATACCAGCGATCCGAACCGCCTGAACACGCTGTTCCCGCCTGACTATGTTAACCAGTTGCGTGTCTTTGCCGTGGTTAACCAGTTCCGTCTTCAGTATTCAGAGGAGTCTGCATAATGGCCCGTATCGGGGGAACCTGTTATTTCAAAATTGACGGTCAGCAGCTATCGCTGACCGGCGGCATTGAGGTGCCCATGAACAGGACGGTCAATGATGACATCATCGGCCTGGACGGTTCAGTGGACCGCAAGGAAACTCACCGTGCGCCTTATGTTAAAGGGACCTTCAAGGTGCCGAAGAATTTTCCGGTGAGCAAAATCACCTCGTCTGATGAGATGACCATCACTGCCGAGCTGGCGAACGGTCAGGTCTATGTACTGTCGTCTGCCTGGCTGCACGGCGAAGCGAACCATAATGCCGAAGAAGGCACGGTCGATCTTGAGTTCCACGGTGAAGAAGGGGATTACCAGTAATGAAAGAGCTTGAGTTAAAGAAACCGATTATCGCTCATGGTGAGACACTCTCCGTACTGGAGTTTGATGAACCCACCGGGAAGGATGTCCGCGAGCTGGGGTATCCCTACCAGATGAATCAGGATGAGTCCGTCAGACTTCTGGCGCATGTGGTGTCGAAATACATTGTGCGGCTGGCGAAAGTGCCGCAAAGCTCTGTCGACCAGATGTCTCCGGCAGACCTGAATGCAGCGGCGTGGCTTGTGGCTGGTTTTTTCCTCCAGGCCTGACGGCTGAATACCTCACTGATCGCTTCTTTGACTGCGCCAGCTACTGGCGCATTAATCCCTTCGAATTGCTGAATATGCCGATCAGTGAAATTCCCTTGCTGGTCAGTCAGGCAAACAGGATAGAGCAGGAGAAACGCACACATGGCTGAATTTGAGCTTAAGGCGTTGATCACCGGTGTCGACAGGCTTTCTCCCGCGCTGTCGAAAATGCAAAAGAAAATCCGGGGATTTAAACGCCAGGTGGAAGAAGCGTCACAGGGTGGGCTGGCGCTTGGTGGCGGACTGGCAGCGGGTCTGACGCTTTCCCTGAAATCTTATGCCGATCAGGAAAACGCCGCCACCGGGCTGAAAGTTGCCATGATGGATGCGAACGGTGAGGTCGGAAAGCGCTTTCAGGACATCAATAAACTGGCTATTGGCCTGGGTAACCAGCTACCCGGTACAACGGCTGATTTCCAGAACATGATGCAGATGCTGGTGCGTCAGGGGATCCCGGCAGAAAACATTCTTGGCGGTGTGGGTAAAGCGACTGCTTATCTTGCGGTACAACTGAAAAAAACACCGGAAGCGGCTGCTGAGTTTGCCGCAAAGATGCAGGATGCTACCGGAACGGCGTCAGAAGACATGATGGGGCTGTTCGACACTATCCAGAAGGCGTTTTATCTGGGCGTTGACGATACCAACATGTTGTCCTTCTTCACTAAAACCAGTTCTGTTCTGAAGATGGTGAACAAGGACGGTCTTCAGGCTGCACAGAGCCTTGCCCCCATCAGCGTCATGATGGATCAGATGGGGATGAACGGGGAGTCGGCAGGTAATGCCCTGCGAAAAGTTATCCAGTCCGGATTAAGCGTTAAGAAAATCAGGGACGTCAATAAAGTCATGGCCCGCCAGAAACTCGGGGTACAGCTCGATTTTACTGACGGCAAAGGAAGTTTTGGCGGTCTTGATAACATGTTCAGGCAACTGGCAAAGCTGCGAAAACTGACCGACGTTAAGCGAACCGGTGTACTTAAGGCAATATTTGGTGATGATGCCGAAACCCTTCAGGTGGTCAATGCACTAATCGATAAAGGAAAGGATGGCTACGATCAGATCCAGCAGAAGATGAATAAACAGGCCAGCCTGAATAAACGTGTTCAGGCCCAGCTTGGTACGCTGTCCAACCTGTGGGAGGCAATGACGGGGACCGCAACTAACGGCCTTGCGGCTATTGGCGGCGCATTTTCTGGTGACGCCAAAAATATCACGCAATGGCTGGGGGAGTTGGGGGAAAAATTCACGAAGTTTGCGGATGAAAATCCCCGGGTTATTCGCGGCGTCGTCGGGCTTGCTGCCGGTCTTGCGATTCTGAAACTGGGATTGATGGGCGTGGGCAGTGCCATCAGTATTGTCGGCAGGATCATGTCGATGACGCCGATTGGCATGATTGCGACGGCGATAGCCCTGGCTGCGGGATTAATTATCACTAACTGGGATGTTGTCGGACCTTATTTCAAGAAGCTCTGGGAAACCATTGGTCCTTATTTTGAGGCTGGCTGGGAACTTCTGAAGAAGGTTTTTGCCTGGTCGCCGCTGGGGATGGTGATCAATAACTGGGGACCGGTTGTTAAGTGGTTTCAGGATATGTGGGATAAGCTGAAGCCGATTATTGAATGGTTTACCGACAGTTCCGGTGACACGGTCGATGCCATTAACTCTGCGCAGTGGGGCGTGGGTGCTTATGATGCTTATGGGACGGGAATACCGGCGCGGGGATACACACCTTATCCGGCGGTAGATCCGGCTCAGTCAAACAACGCCTCCGATGCCACAGGCCCGAATCCCTTCATGATTAACAAAGCTTCTGCGCCAAAAGTTGATGGTGAGATCAAGGTCTCTTTTGTGAATTCGCCTCCGGGTATGCGGGTTATGGAAACGCGATCCAGCGGTTTTGATGTCAGCCATGATGTTGGCTATACGCGCTTTGGCAGGTAATGAAAAATTAATCTGTTAATGAGTCCCACTCCGGTGGGATTTTTTATGTACGGAGTTTATATGACGTGGAAAGACAGACTTCAGGACGCGTCATTTCGCGGCGTGCCGTTTAAGGTTGAAGAAGAAAGTGCGGGAACCGGCCGTCGTGTGGAAACACACGAATACCCGAACCGCGACAAACCCTATACCGAAGACCTGGGGAAAATCACTTTCCGCCCGTCCATCACGGCTTATGTGGTGGGAGATGACTGCTTTGACCAGCGCGATCGCCTGATTGAAACGCTGAATAAACCCGGTCCCGGCATGCTTGTCCACCCGACATACGGTGAGCTGAAAGTCTGTGTTGACGGGGAAGTTCGGGTTAGCACATCGAAGAGTGAAGGGCGTATTGTCCGCTTTGACCTGAAGTTTGTCGAAGCGGGAGAACTCTCTTACCCCACATCAGGCGCGGCGACGGCGCAGACGCTGATGTCATCCTGTTCTGCGCTGGATGACTGCATCAGTGACAGCTTCAGTGGTTTCAGTATCGATGGCGTGGCGGATTTCGTACAGAACGACGTTATCGGTAATGCCAGCACAATGCTGGGGTATGTTTCTGATGCGATGAAAGTGGTGGATTCTGCCGTATCGGATGCCGCCAGGCTGTTGCAGGGGGATATCTCGGTACTTCTGCCGCCGCCATCGTCAGGAAAAAATTTCGTTGAGCAGGTGCAGAAAATGTGGCGTACCGGGAAGCGCCTTTATGGTAACGCCAGCGACCTGGTCACCATGATCAAAACGCTTTCTGGTGTCAGCCTCGGCAGCGATCTGCAACCGCGCGGCGTCTGGAAAACGGACAGTAAAACCACCGCCACGGCAACGCAGCAGCGTAACGTGGTTGCCAGCACCCTTCGTACGACCGCAATCAGCGAAGCGGCGTATGCCGTCACCCGATTGCCTGCGCCAACAACTTCCGCGGTGATGCAGAATGCCGCAGTGGGGCAGGCAACAACACCCGCGCAGAGTACTGGCTGGCCTTCCGTCACGCATCCGGCACTGAACAATGCACCAGTGGAGAAAAACACGGTTGATCTGCCGACGTGGGAAGAACTGACTGACATTCGCGACACACTGAATACGGCAATTGATAAGGAGTTGTCCCGTACAACCAGTGATGTGCTGTTTCTGGCGCTGCGCCGGGTGAAAGCAGATCTGAATGCGGATATCAACACGCGCCTTGAACAGTCTGCACGGATCATTCAGCGCACACCGGATGAGGTTTTACCCGCGCTGGTGCTGGCGGCGACCTGGTTTGATAACGCGGCGCGTGACGCGGACATTATCCGGCGTAATGCCATTACGCATCCCGGCTTTGTGCCGGTGATCCCTCTGAAGGTGCCAGTGCAATGAACGACAATGTCACGCTACGGGTAAATGGCCGGGAGTGGAATGGCTGGACATCGGTGCGCATCGGTGCCGGTATTGAACGGCTGGCGCGGGATTTCAGTGTGGAGATCACCCGCCAGTGGCCGGGAGATGAGGGTATCACCACGCTTCAGCCGCGCATTAAAAACGGTTCAAAAGTGGAAGTGCTGATTGGTGATGAGCTGGTGATCACCGGCTGGGTGGAGGCGACGCCCGTTCGTTACGATGCCCGTTCGGTCAGCACCGGTATTGCCGGACGTAGTCTGACCGCTGACCTGATTGACTGTGCAGCCGAACCGACACAGTTTAACGGACGATCGCTGGTACAGATTGCGCAGGCGCTTGCTGCGCCTTTCGGCATTGAGGTGGTGAACAGCGGTGCGCCGTCGGGTGTTATTCCTGATGTTCAGCCTGATCACGGTGAAACGGTGATTGAGGTAATCAACAAAATACTCGGTCAGCAACAGGCGCTGGCTTACGACGACCCGCACGGCAGGCTGGTGATTGGCGGTATTGGCTCAACGCGGGCACATACCGCGCTGGTACTTGGGGAAAACATCCTTTCCTGTGATACGGAGAAAAGTATCCGGGAGCGGTTTTCAGTTTACCAGGTGGCGGGGCAGCGTGCCGGAAACGACGATGATTTCGGTGAGGCCACCACCACCGCGCTGCGGGCCCGCACAGAGGACGCATTTATTGCCCGTTACCGTCCGATGTATATCAGGCAGACAGGGCAGGCCACGGGGGCAGGCTGTATTGCGCGTGCTGACTTTGAAGCCCGACAACGGGCGGCGCGGACGGATGAAACCACCTATGTGGTGCAGGGCTGGCGACAGGGTAACGGTACGCTGTGGCAGCCCAACCAGCGGGTGATTGTCTTCGATCCGGTCTGTGGTTTCGACAATACCGAACTGCTTGTCTCGGAAGTCACGTTTACTCAGGACCAGAACGGCACCCTGACGGAAATCCGTGTCGGCCCACCTGATGCTTATCTGCCTGAACCCGAAGCCCCCGGCGCGCGGAAAAAGAAAAAAGCCAGAGTACAGGAGGACCCGTTCTGATGAGGACGATTGAAGCCATGCAGCGACAACTCCTCGGCCTGATTGGGCGGGCCGTGGTGAAAAGCATCAGTGCCGCCACGAAATGTCAGACCGTGGATGTGTCCCTGATTGCCGGTGAACCCAAAGCCGGGGTTGAACATCTTGAACCCTACGGTTTTACCGCAAGGGCAAACAGCGGTGCGGAAGCGGTGGTGTTGTTTCCGGATGGCGACCGTTCTCATGCGGTGGTTGTTACGGTGTCGGACCGTCGCTACCGCCTGAAAGGGCTGCAGACGGGTGAGGTGGCTGTCTATGACGATCAGGGGCAGTCCGTGACGCTGACCCGGGAGGGGATCGTGGTGGACGGTGCAGGTAAAACGATCACGTTTCGCAATGCGCCTAAGGCACGTTTTGAAATGGACCTGGAAGTGACAGGACAGGTGAAAGACCTGTGCGACTCCGGCGGCACCACCATGTCAGCGATGCGGCTTGCCTATAACGGGCATCGTCACAGAGAGAACGGTCAGGGCAGTAACACCGACAAACCTGATAAAGCGATGGAGGCATGATGGAACTGTGGCTGACGGTGAACGGTAAACGCACCTGCGCCAGCGCACCGCTGGATCCGCTGACCCGCGCCGTGGTGATTTCCCTGTTTACCTGGCGGCGGGCGGAGCCTGATGACAACGCCGACGTCCCGATGGGATGGTGGGGGGATACCTGGCCTGCGGTACAGAATGACCGTTACGGCTCCCGGCTGTGGCTGCTTCAGCGCAGCAAACTGACCAATCAGCTGGTGCAGACGGTAAGGGGGTATATCCGCGAATGCCTGCAATGGATGATTGATGACGGCGTGGTGTCCCGTATTGATCTGGATATCCGCCGCACCGGGATTAATGAACTGGGTAACAGTATCACTCTCTGGCGTCGTGACGGACCGGTAATGATTTCTTTTGATGATCTGTGGAGTGCGATAACGCATGGCGGACAGTGAATTTCAGCGCCCGACGCTGGCAGAAAATATCAGTATGCTCCGTAACGATTTATTCGCCAGGCTGGACGTCAGCGACACGCTCCGGCGCATGGATGAAGACGTGCGGGCAAAGGTGTATGCGGCGGCGCTGCATACGGTTTACGGGTACATCGATTATCTGGCAATGAACATGCTGCCTGACCTGTGCGATGAGTCCTGGCTGGCGCGACATGCTGCGATGAAACGGTGCCCGCGCAAGGGGGCCACGGCTGCCAGCGGGTATATGCGCTGGGAAGGTGTCAGCGATGGCCTGAAGGTGACTGCCGGGAGCGTGATTCAGCGCGACGACCTGGTTCAGTACACGGCAACTGCTGATGCAACCAGCTCCGGTGGTGTCCTGCGCGTGCCGATCGCCTGCTCAAGTGCAGGTGCGGTCGGTAACGCTGACGACGGTACGGCATTAATCCTGGTCACGCCGGTGAATGGTCTGCCGTCTTCCGGTGTGGCTGACACCCTGACAGGCGGATTTGATACTGAAGAGCTGGAAACGTGGCGCGCCCGCGTCATTGAGCGGTATTACTGGACGCCGCAGGGCGGGGCTGACGGGGACTATGTCGTCTGGGCTAAAGAAGTGCCCGGCATTACCCGCGCATGGACATACCGTCACTGGATGGGAACGGGAACTGTCGGTGTGATGATTGCCGGCAGTGACCTGATTAATCCCATTCCGGAAGAATCAACGGAAACGGCGGCAAGACAACATATCGAGCCACTGGCCCCGGTGGCAGGCTCTGATTTGTATGTATTCAGGCCGGTGGCGCATAAAGTGGATTTTCATATCCGCGTGACGCCGGACACACCGGAAATACGGGCTGCCATCACTGCGGAGTTGCGTTCGTTTCTGCTGCGTGATGGTTATCCGCAGGGAGAACTGAAGGTGTCACGTATCAGTGAAGCGATTTCCGGTGCGAACGGGGAATACAGCCATCAGTTGCTTGCCCCGGCGGACAATATCTCTATTGCGAAAAATGAGCTGGCGGTTCTGGGGACGATTTCATGGACGTGACAAACGATGATTACATCCGTCTGTTATCGGCACTGCTGCCGCCCGGTCCGGCGTGGTCAGCCAGCGATCCGGCGATTGCCGGTGCAGCACCGTCATTAACCCGTGTTCATCAGCGTGCGGATGCCCTGATGCGGGAGCTGGATCCGCGCACCACCACCGAACTGATAAACCGCTGGGAGCGTCTGTGCGGTCTGCCGGATGAATGTATTCCCGCAGGGACACAGACCCTTCGCCAGCGTCAGCAACGGCTGGATGCGAAGGTTAACCTGGCGGGCGGCATCAACGAGAATTTTTATCTTGCACAGCTTGCTGCCCTGGGCAGACCAGACGCTACCATCACGCGATACGACAAAAGCACGTTCACCTGCTCATCGGCCTGTACTGACGCGGTGAATGCGCCGGAATGGCGGTATTACTGGCAGGTCAACATGCCAGCCGCCACCAACACCACCTGGATGACATGTGGCGATCCCTGTGATTCTGCGCTGCGTATCTGGGGCGACACCGTTGTCGAGTGTGTTCTTAACAAACTCTGCCTGTCGCATACCTATGTGATTTTTAAATATCCGGAGTAATCCATGCATCGTATAGACACGAAAACCGCGCAGAAGGATAAGTTCGGCGCGGGTAAGAACGGTTTTACCCGTGGTAACCCCCAGACCGGCACACCTGCCACCGATCTGGATGATGACTACTTTGACATGTTGCAGGAGGAACTTTGCAGCGTGGTGGAGGCCTCCGGTGCCAGCCTGGAGAAGGCGCGGCACGACCAGTTGCTTACCGCGCTTCGTGCGCTGCTGTTAAGCCGCAAGAATCCGTTTGGTGATATCAAATCGGACGGCACGGTGAAAACGGCTCTCGAAAACCTTGGTTTGGGAGATGGCTCCGGGAGGCTTATACAGTGTCAGGTGTTTAAAAGCTCAGGTACATACACTCCGACAAAAGGCACAAAATTTATTATTGTTGAAATTGTTGGTGGTGGTGGGGCCGGTGGTGGTTGTCAGGTCGGTTATCCCAATAATGCTGCTTGTGGTGGCGGGGGGATGTCCGGGGAGTATGTTAAAGCTCGCGTGGATAATCCAACCGTAACTACTGTGACAATAGGATATGGTGGCACTGGTGCAAGTGCGTCGGTTGGTGCTCCTGGGGGAACAACCTCTTTCGGCAATACCATAATTGCCAAAGGTGGTCTTGGTGGGAATGTTCTTGCTGAAGGCACTGCTCCTGGGGTTGTTGGTCCGTATGGAGCATATACTGAGCCGGGATTTACAGGTGCAAATATTATCGAGTCTGGAAGCGGTTATAGCTCACCAGGCGTTCGGTATTCCGGCAGTCTGGCGATGGGGGGCCTGGCGGCGATTCAATCCTTGGTGCGGGGGCTGGGTCACAGGCCATTGTAGGCGAAGGTATTAATGCTAATGGCCATGGTGGTGGAGGCGGTGGTGCCTGTGTCTACGGTGGAGCGACGCAGCAGCGTGCCGGAGGTAGCGGAATGGCTGGTATTGCAATCATTTGGGAGTATGCGTGATGAACTATGCCGTTATAGAAAATGGTGTTGTTACCAATATTGCGGTATGGGATGGTGAGAGTGCCTGGCAACCAACTAATGCGTTAGTTATACCTGTATCCGATAATGTAAGAATTGGTTGGTTCTATGATAAGGGAAAGCTTTCGTCACCTACGCAGCCGCCAAAAACACATGATGAATTACTTCGTGAGGCAGAGAATGAAAGACAGTGTCTGCTGGATAGTGCTAATGGTTTAATTATGAACTGGCAGTCAGATTTGTTACTCGGTATTATAAGTGAAAATAACAAGAACAATCTTTTGTTATGGAAGGGATATGTTAATAATTTAATGTCAGTGGATTTATCTTTAGTGCCAGAAATAACCTGGCCTGAAAGGCCAGAGATAATACGTTGAAATTATGTAGTTTATTATTAGGGGGAGCCCCCCCTAATAAATCAGGATGTGATTATTTTTCTGATTTTATCGTTCTTCTCCAGAAAGTGATAAGATAATACTGCCATTGCAGTATTAATAACAAAAAGTACAATCCAGCTAAAAAGACCATAGTTAAGAACAAATGAGTTTTTATTATGATCCAGGTAATATAATATAGGTAATTGCATCAAATAAAACGAATAACTTATATCTCCAAAGTAAATGATCGCTCTGTTTGCAATATTGTTTTTGATGTTGATTTTTGCCAGGTGCAATAACATAATTGATATCGCAGGAATTGTGAGATAGTTCACCCCCATGGAGTTATTGTTTTGCTGGGTGGTAGCATACAGAAATAATAAAATACTTAATAGCCATGTATAATGGTTAACACGATAGCCATTTAAAAAAAGTATTGCGATACAGACGCCCACCACAAATTCTGGTAACCTGTATATTGGAGTTGCGTAATATACGGACCAAACTACAGGTCCCTGAATTATATCAGATAATGGGATTAATAATGCTGAAGATAAATATGAAAAAAGTAAAACATAAATTACATTGTTTTTGTTGATGTTTTTTATCAAAAATGGAAATAGGGCATAAAAAAACAATTCCACTGATATTGACCAGGTACCGCTAAAATTCCAAAAATCGAAGGTCTGATAAATCCATGATTGCATTCCAGTAACAAACAAGAATATGCTTGCAATCATTTTTAAAAAGCTTGCATCGCTGGATAACAAAAATGGGAGGGTTAAAAGCCCACAAAATAAATAGGCTGGAAATATTCTTGCTATTCGCTTCCTGAAGTAATTGTTTGACAAGGAACCATAGTAATTATAAGTCAAAACAAAACCAGAAAGCATGAAGAAAATACTCATGCCAATGACGCCATTGCTAATGGTTTTATTAATAAGCTCTCCAAAATTAACGGGGACTCTCATGTTAATGTGAAAAATAAACACATAAAAAGCAGCTATAAATCTTAAGATTGTTACTCCATCCATTTTTTTTCTTGTTATGTTGTCGGTACTAGTCATTTGAGGCTTCTCATGATTAAAAGGTTCGTTATTAAAACCATTAATAATACTCTACTTACTTATCAAGTATCAACGTTTTTATGTGTGGTTTTAATTAACAGAATGCAAGAATAAATAATAATATTCTGTTTGCGATTTTTTAAATAATTGCACTTACTACTCCTCAGTGCGAGGGAGAATTGAGGATGGAATTGGGGGCTCCGTCCAAAATTTACCCCTGAATAATGGGCGCAGTCCGGGCGACTAATTGCATCAGGAGTTCCTCGCCAGAAGGTGGCGATCATTTATGATGTTGGCGTATCGACTTTGTATAAGAAGTTTCCAGTCGGAGATAAATGAAACCGTAGCACGTCGTATGCAAGAACGTGCCACGGCTGGCTGGCGAACTTTCGATAGTGCGAGTATTGAATGATTTCCAACTGTTATCGATTTTGCGTATTTTTTGCATGAGAGGATTTTTACCTCCTCCCACCGATCCTCCATGGCTTTACGCCAGTGTCTCTGGTCTGCTATGTGCCAGATGCGGACTTTGCAAAAAGTACGGTTCGTTAATCATTATGGTGGAGGCGACGTAATCTGTCTCATAATTTCCTAGTATTGCTTAACTCACTGAAAACGTTTATATTGTCATTGCGAACTATCGTTTGATTTAGCATTAATGCTTTTGTTAATTAAACCTCAACCTAAACGAAAAAATAAAATTTTATATTTTACTTCATTGGGCAGAATTACTATGGACTGGAAAAATAATAAAGAAATTGCTGCATATTTTAAGTTTTCTAATGTTATGGAAAGTGACCCAAATGGGTTACGCCAGGCAATAGTCAGAAAAATGGCATCAATACATCCAGACAATACTAGTGGTATTTTTATTGATGATGAGTCAAAAAATCTATGGCAACACCTTAATTCAGCAAAAGAATTCATTGATAATCAGTCTATTGAGAAATCTACGGATGAAAATGACAAACAGTTGATACCCATGTCACAAGTGATGGATTTGGTTAAAGTGATTACTGCGACAGGAACTCAGACTGTTAGTCTGACGCCTTCATTAATAAAGTCAGAAGTTCGGAGTGATACACGATCCCGTGCATTTCTCCCTCGATTGGGGTCAGGAGTATTTGCGACGCTAAGCGCTTTCTTTTTTACGTTTCCCAATACGGCTAAAGATAACCCAATCATTGGACCTTGGCTACAGCTCCCTGATTCGCAATACTATCTATTATGTGTATCGTTATTATCAGGATGGCTCTTTATTAGAACTTGGATTCAAGAAAAGAGACAAGAAGAATTAATAGATTATTTATCATCTGATGAAGGACTTCGAAGGATTCTATTTAACATGTTCTATGGACATGTTGAACTTAACATGTCAGGACGACAGTTTTCGCTTCCTAGTTTCACTCGCGCTATTAAATTAAGGCATAGTAATCGGGAGCCTAGTATTGTAAGAATTATGGAAGTATATAAAGCTGTATTATTGGGTGCAACGCCTAAGTTATCTCGATCTATTGTAGATAAAATAGCTTTAATGCAGATCGATAAACTTATTCAGCGGGGATTGGTTGTGGAATTACCCCATTCCGGATTGGATCGGGTATTCGAACTTTCCGAGGCTGCGTATAATGATATTCGTCATAGACATTATTAATATCCATATAGCGTAGATGCTATTTTCTTTAATTTAGTCAGTGTCTGCACACTTTGGATCTCTCCTATGATTGTACTGAACCTACCCCGCTAGCATCAGCTCCTCGCTTAGAGCTGACGTCATGTCCACATGTTCTGTCCGCCTCGTGCCAGAAGCGGATATCGCGAGCGTTAAGTTATATATTTGAAAACGCATCGTTACCTTAGTTGGGATACTTGCACTACCTTTAGGCGTACTGCTATCTTGCACAGTTGTTCAAATGTAATCTTTTCTTTATTAGCAGCCTACTTCCAAGGGCTTGTAGAACTGACGAAACGAGGGAGATCCCCATGAGCGAAAAAGATTTTTCACTTTTTTATTTTGCAACCATTGATCGGGCTTACTTCCTCGACAAACACAATTTTTATGTTTCTGAAGCCAGAAAACGTTTATTTTCGCAGTTTAGCGATTCTGATCTTGAAGCTGAAGCTCGGCAGAAAGAAAAAGATTACTATGAGGCCGCCGGTAAGCGTTTTGACCCCGATTATGACGACGAGGGGGCTATCTGGGAACAGGCTCATGATGAAGGAATTTCACATTGGATTGCCCTCAGTGATATGAAAAATACGGTTTCACTTGCTCTGACAGCAGGAATGTTTCACCAGTTCGATAAGGAACTTCGAGAAAAGTGTATCCGTGAATTCAGCCATTGGCTCGACTCTAAACCCGTAACATCGATGATCTGGGACATCGGCTTCCCAAGGCTAATTGAAATTCTAGAATGGGTTGGGATGGATATCACCGGCAAGGCTTATTACGAAAAAATCGATGCCTGTCGCCAAGTAGTCAATGTTTATAAGCACGGTGATGGCCATGCCCATCGGGAGCTTTCCATCGCGCATCCTGAGTATTATCAGGATATCAATATTCCAGGAGGCTATAGATTTAGTCTACGTCATGAGCAACTTGAGGTTACAGAAACACAGTTTATAGAGTTTGCAGATGCGATTACAGCTTTCTGGAATGATATCCCAACACACTGTATGCGATCAGCTATTCGGGAAGAACCTGAATGGATAAATGGCGAATATAAAAAGCATGAGAAGAAAGTTAAAATGCTTCAGGACTAAGATTCTTTATGATAGCAGGTGTATCCTACATGTAGACATTTGCCTGCCATGTCTTTTAGCTGCCCTAGTTGCAAGAACAATTGCGGACTTCCGCTCCTCGCTCATAACAGACATAAACTTCAGTTATGGCATAAAGGTATGCATGCTGGGTGGGGAAAGTATGAAGGAAAAGAAGACTGCTGCGCCGTTTGTCGTCACGTTTATCTTCATTGGCTATGCAAGTCGTAATACAAGGTGGGACAAAACTGAGACACATAAGGCCTCGCAATGGCTTGCAAGGCTTTACATGTTTTGATGTGGTGGGACGTGTGAGCGCAGTGTTGATGGGGTAATGCTTTGAATTAGAAGCGGATTCTTATAATTCGTAATGCGAAGGTCGGAGGTTCGACTCCTCTTATCGGCACCATTCTAACGTCTCCCCAAGTCTACTAAAGTATTTAAAAACCTCTTATAATCAGTATATTAATGCCCCTTTTAGTCTTTTGACGTCTATTTAAGTACCCCAAACTCTACAAGCAATTGAGGGGATTTGCTGTTCAGTTTAGTGGAGATACCCCCAAGTGAAACTCAATGCCCGTCAAATAGACACTGCCAAGCCAAAAGAGAAGGCTTACAAGTTGGCTGATGGTGGTGGTCTGTACCTCCTGGTAAAACCTGGTGGAGGAGAATATTGGCGTCTCAAGTATCGTGTAGCTGGTAAAGAGAAGCTGTTAGCACTAGGTGTGTATCCTGAGGTCACCTTAGCTGATGCTCCTGCAAAACTTGAAGAAGCTAAAAGAGGTATCTCTGGGGGAATCGATCTGATGGAAGTGAAGCGAGAGGAAAAGATTGCCCGGGAAACGCAGTTAAACAACACCTTCAAAGATATTGCCCTTGAGTGGCACAGTAACAAATTATAATCACAATAATAGTGTATATAATTATACATTGTATGCTTGGTAATCATATAATGATAAAAGCTTCCGATAATCAGTATGAGATTTGTCCTTAAACTCCTGGACATGCTTTTCTAAATCTTCCAATGGTATATGTCCATTTATACAAATAAAATTCTAGTGATAAATACCTTCAGGTATGATTAGACAACATCTTTATTCGATGGGGGTTAATCTATATTTGATATCTTTCTTTTAAATAACAACGCCATTAAAAACGCTTTGTTTAATGACGTTTTTTTATTGTTTCCTATATAAAACCTAACCAGCATAAACATTGGTGGCTCTTATGCTCATTGTAATTAAATGAGAGTGTGATTAATGTCTTTATATATTCAGGTAGTTATTCTCTCCAGAAGAATACATTGTAAGAAGATGACTGTTAGTATGTTTTAACATCAATTAACATTAAGGTTTGATAATAATTTTTTGTTGGCGAGTTCAAATGTTTTCATTTCATCATCTGATAGCCCGCTCCAGATTTTCTTTAGCATTACATTTTGAGTGTTTATTAGTTTTTGAGCAAGTGTAACTCCGTCAGGGGTTAAGCAAATACTTTTGCTTCGACGATCGTTTTTATTATTAATTCTTTTGGCAATATTCTTTTTTTCTAATTTGTCTATGATGTGTGTGATGTTTGTTTTGGAGAATTGTAACTCCTTGTAAATATCAGAAGGGGACTGACAATAATCATCAGACATATATAATGAAACTAACACCATAAATGTTGAAGTGTTTATTCTATACTCGCTCAATTCATTTTCTATAATACTCTGGATTTTGTCATTTACTCTAATATATAAGTGTATTAACAGACTCTCCTGAGCCGGGTATGCCGGATTTTTGATTTTTTTGTAGTTTGTTATAGTTTTTAATAAATCTATATTATTCATAATTCCACCACACGGCAAAAGAAAATTCATGAAGATTACTCAACCTGAGTGTTACATGAAGTATCGTGAACGCCGGAAAATCTAAGTTCCAGCCTGTACCGTAATCAGATAATCGCAGCAAAGGGACAAAGCAATAGTCCCTTTGCTGCACAGCATCAGAATGAATAACGAATATTAGCGTTTATCGCATCATCTGTGTTGTATTTACCGAATGCAGAGCGTTCAACTTCCAGCCCCAGACGCGTATTGTCGCCAAACCGGGCATTTAACCCCACACCGTAAAGCATACGACCGTCTTTTCTGCCATTAATCTGATGTTCTCCCGCTGCATCCTTCAGGTGAACGTCAGCACTGTCCGTCAGATCGAACTCATAATGCAGGCCGGCACGGGCTGTCAGACTCCAGTCCTTACCACTGAAGGTTTTACCGGAAACAACGCCGGTTCTGCCTACCAGAGGATTAACGCTGTTACGACGCATTGAGACATCCATTCCACTGTCGTTCCAGTTAAATGTTTGGCCCTGCAGTCTTCCCCAGACCAGTTCCGCCTGAGGTTCAACAAACGTCGTATCTGTCAGATGATAACGGTATCCGACTTCTGCACCTGCATACAGTGAATGGCTGCGGAAGTTCTGTTTACCAGCTCCGGCAAAGTTCAGGTCATATTTGTTTTCATTGTGAATATATTTGGCAATCAAATCAAAGTAAGCGCCGGACCGGAACAGACCACTGGCATAGAAACCACCACCCCATGATTTTGTTTTACCGCTGTACAGGCCTGCTGACGCATCTGTGTCAGTGTAGGTGGCCATCACGCCGGTAAACAGGTCCATACTTCCCAGTTCGTGCTTACGGTCAGCCCCCATCTGCAGCAGGGTATAGTGGTCAGTGAAACCGCCATCAGCAGAGCCGGAACCGTTCAGCAGACGCACCCACGTACCGGCTTCGCCGTTAATATCCCTCAAATCGCCCATGCGTTTGTTCAGGTTGTTAACTTCAGTGATGAAGTTGTTATAGCTGATGTGCATGAATGTGGCGGCAGCCTTACCCTGGCCGTCGTTACGTGCAACCTGGTAACCATCGAGGACCCACTCTTTTTTCCCGTCCTCTTTTCTGACACTAAGGGTGGGGGTGACATCACTGAATCCCACAACCCGTGTTGATGCCCTGAACAGATTATCAGCTGTCGCTTCAGGTGCGCTGACCAGTGGAATATCAAGCGTGTCCTTGTCAGAGGGTTTTTTCAGGAAGTTAACCCAGATGCTGTTGTCATGACCTGTTGCCGACTTGTTTATCACCAGTTTGTCTGCCTTGTTAAGGTCTGTACGCATGACAAATGCTGACTGAACCGCGTCCAGATTATCTGTTGTCAGTGTCGTGAACGGTGATGTTCCCCCGTTAAAACCGACTATTGTCCGGTTAAGTTTCATATTTCCTGCCGTGGAGTTTCCGTTCATCGACCACTGGGTGTCTGTCATGCTGACGGTGGCATCCGGTGCATTCAGGCTCCCGCTCCAGGTATTGCGGTACCCGTTAAACAGGCTGTACAACATCTGATTCTGAAGAGTCAGGTCAGGACTCAGTTCCCCTTCCCCTCCGAGGGTGACAGTCCCTTTATCCTGAACATTGATATTACCTGACAACATACTGTACGGCCCCACGTTCAGGCGGGCATCGTCTCCCTTCAGGTTCCATGAACCGGCATAATCGTATACAGGTAAAAGTGTGTGAGATACCTCATCAGGACGGCTGTTCAGACTCAGGGTGGCATCAGAAATATTCACCGGACCGTCAGAAACAAAACTCTGACTGGCCAGAACATTTGCTCCCTTGTTCAGATTCAGGGCGGTACTGGTCAGCGTTGAGTTCTCCAGAACGGCACTGTCTGAGGAGATATTCACGGTACTGTTGTTCGCCTGTATTCCGCCATTGAATATCTCATTGATATTCAGCACTGACTGATTATCTAGGTTGACGGTGCCGTTGAAGACGCTTTTATCTGCATCTTTAGTTGCAACAGATGTGCCTTCTTCAAGGGTAAATGCTGTTCCCTGGCCATCTTTTTTGTCGATAAATACCCGACTGTCGCCCAGCGTGACGCTGGAGTTATCTGCCTGGATGGTTGTGTTCAGTGTGGCATTGCGGCCCAGACCAAAGTCTGTATCTTTTAACACGAGCGAACCAAAGCTGAACGTCCTGTTCTCCCAGTCATCCTGTGTAAATGAGGTGGGCTGTGTCAGAACGGAATTGTCGCCCAGAGACGAGACTGTATTTGCAATACTCTGAGACGTTGAAGCATGGATAACCGGGTGGCCCTGAATGGTCAGACGACCGTTTTCCTGAGTAAATGTACCGGACATATTCGCTGAGCCGTCCATAACCAATGCGCCGGTTGTACCCGGGGTTGCTTTATTTGAGAAATTAATATTTCCCAGCAACTTGCCATGATACAGATACCCTTTATTATTAATTCTGTTTGCAAGCAGTGCCTGTGCACTGTTCTGGTCATGTCCGACATATTCCCAGTGCTCGTTACTGACCTGACCGGTAGGGAACCAGCCATAACTACTTGTTTTCAGGATAAAATAATCGACGGTATGAGTATAGGGATTATTATAAATATATAATGAACCTACTGTTCCCCTGTTTGATGATGACCATTCATTAACTTTTACGTCTGCCGGACGCGTCTGATAATCCAGAGTGATATTAGCCGTTTTATCACTGCTGTTACCGAGAGTTGCGCCATAATCGGCGGCATTCAGCTTATGAAATGTCAGGTCATTCCCGTTAACATCCAGAACCCCCCCCCGGTAGCCCCAGGATATATTGTCCGGATTAACCTGCTGGTTGTCTGCCAGCACGACTGTCGGGCGGCCGCTGGCAATATTCACGCTACTGAATGCCTGAACGTGTCCTGAACTGTCAGCCTGCTGATTGAGGACAACGGTCCCATCCCCGACTTTCAGGCCGCCCTCATTAACACCGGTTCCCTGTACAACCAGGGTTCCTTCGCCGATTTTATGCAGGTTGTCACCTTTCACACCATTAACCTGCCAGTTTACGGAGGCATCCTTGTCCACAATAATACCGGCCCCGGTCCAGGTACTTCCGTTTGAAGTGGTGACAGTGTAGTCATCAGTAAATGTCAGTGAACCGGCACCCTGCGTGACAGAGTTTTCCAGGTCAATCTGACCATTATGTCCCAGGAATGTCAGATTTTTACCTGCGTTCAGGTCAGAACCTTTTTGCCCGTGCATGGCATATTCATCGGAACCCTGTTTCAGAGAGCCAGTGCCGGTGCTGCTGTCAAATTTCCATTGCAGGGGGGCGCCGGATGAGGCATTAAAAAAGACGGGAGCGTCATTATCCTCTGAATAGATCTGTGAGAGAAAACTCTGAGGAATAAGAGAATATATCAAATTGGTCCCCCCTCCTACTCCCGAGTAAACACCGACCAGTTCCCACTGCCCTTTGGCCGTATTCCAGCCAAATAATGGAGAACCACTGTCGCCGGCCTCTCCAAAAGAGGGCAGGATGCTATGATCATGTATGTTGCCCCCCATATACAGCTGAATGCCGTCTGAGCCGTGATAAAAGAATGATGTCGGGAGTATTCCTCCTGTCAGATAACCATACCCACCTGTTACCCAATGTCGCTTACCCTGACTATCCTGAATATACTGACTTCCCGAACCAGCCCTGTAGAATGCCGAGTATTTTGAAGGGTTCAATATATCAGCTGTTGATGAGCTGGTTACGGTAGCCGGAGCAACCTCAGTTACGAGCTTATCAAGTCTTGGTGTGTGGAGATCAGATGAACTGTGTTCATTACGATCCACAATATGGTAACTGTTCTGACCATCACCGAAGCTGACGCTCTGATATCCTTTATTATGTTTTACACTGGCTATATATTGCGGGTTAATTAATGTTGCAACGCCGGGATTTGAGCTTACATTCACACTGCTAAAATCAACCATGGGCGCTTTATCAAGATGTCCTACTAATTCCCCTTTATTATTAAAAATAGGAATGTTTGTTGCGCCAGCCTGAAACTGCCCTTTGTTTTCTGCAAAGTCGCGGTATGTCTGGTAAGGATTGTTGCCACCAACCGTTGATGCACCAGCAACGGTTGGGAGTAATGCAGATAGTGCCAGAGAGGTAAGTACTGAAAGTCTTTTTCCTCTGCGGGTACTCCCTTTACATACCCTTCGGGCTAGTTCAGAGACAACCTTTACTGTGTTAGTAATATAACAATATTTTAGAGCGTATATTTTATTCATAGTAAATGATTCCGGAACGTATATTCCAAAGTTACATTAATAACCATAGACAATTTCAAACGAAAGTATTGTTAAATTGCGCGCTAATTATTAATTAGCTATATAATTATAAATGTGACATGTGTCACATTTATTTTTGCTTAAAACTACAATATTTTGTAGTTGCACGCATTCTTTGTCTGTGGTTTTCATTGGTGGTAATGAAAATGTTGTTTGCTTTTTCTCAGGTGTTTTGACTTATGACTTAAAGTCATAAAATATGCGACGCTAATACAACTACAGAAAAATGGTATATATGGATATCGACGATATTTGTTGATTTTTATTTTAAATTGCGTGGCGGTTCGGAGCGGATATATATATCACCATACCATCATCTGTTTTTCTGAAGTTCAGATTAGTTTTAACACACTGTTTTCCATCTTCGTTGATTACAACAGTCTTTTTAATGTATTTACGAATGGCATCATTCGACGTTCTAACGGATTTAGTCGATGGTGGGGTAATTAATAAAACATTTGCTGTAATCAAAAACGGTAATGTCTTCAATTGATAGAAGTTTCTGGTAATCTACTGGTATTTAAGGTTTTCCATGGCTACCGTTACTGTTCATTGTCCGCGCTGTAATTCCGATAAAGTTTATCGACATGGTCGTAGTTGTTCCCAGCATGAGCGTTTCCGTTGTCGTTCATGTAAACGTGTTTTCCAGCTCACTTACTCTTATGAAGCCAGAAAACCCGGCTTTAAGGAGCTGATCGTTGAAATGGCGCATAATGGCACAGGGGCCGTGATATCGCCAGAACACTGAAAATCAGCATCAATACCGTCATACGGACATTAAAAAGCTCTCGCCCCAGCGGATAACATCTGCGTCAGTCAGCTCACGCTGATGTTGCCCTTATCTGTGAACTTGATGAGCTGTGGAGCTTCGTTGGCAACAAGGCGCAACAACACTGGCTCTGGTATGCGTAGAACACTAAAACTGGCGGTGTGTTGGCTTACACTTTCGGGCCACGGAATGATGAGGCCTGTCGGGAATTGTTAGCCCTGTTGACTCCGTTCTGTATCGGCATGGTGGCCGCGATGACTGGGGCAGCTACGCCAGAGAAGTGCCGAAGGAGAAATACCTGACCGGCAAAATCTTCACGCAACGTATTGAACGTAACAACCTGACCCTCCGCACCCGCATCAAGCGGCTGGTAAGTAAAACAATCTGCTTCTCGCGTTCCGTTGAAATCCACGAAAAAGTCATCGGTTCCTTCATTGAAAAGCACATGTTCTACTGATTGGAAGCACTACCCAACGTTCAACTTATCATCATAAGTATAAAAATCACAAAATGGGAGGTAAGAGTCTTTACCTGGATTGTCTCGAAATGCAAAGTGTGCTTGCTTTACAACTAAATCTGGGGGTATCTAATGATTGCGTAATAGTTTTTTTATATACATATCAATGTCTTGCTTTTTACAATCTGTTTATGTTATCCATTTTAAATCAATAGGTTACACATCGTTAATACCTTCCTTATTTTTTGATTGGGACAGATTTGGGACCGATGGGTTCAGGATCGAATCTATTTACCGTGCGTGTTCGGTAAGGTGATTAGGTGCGAGGTGAGCATATCGACGAACCATTTCGAGAGTTTCCTATCCGCTCATTTTTAAGTGCAAGCAGGGAAACACCGGACCAAACCAATCAGCTGTTCGAAAATGGCAAGCGGATTAATATGCCATGGCGGCTTTGAGCCGCACGCATGGGGTGTGGCAAGCCTGATGGATGTTACTGTGCTTGTGGTGGCGTCTTTGCTGGTCTGGTTGTTGGTTAATCGCGAAAATCATTATGCCTGAGGAATACCACAGGACGTTCAGGTTTTGCATAAAAAAGCCCACCATTAAGGTGGGCAAAAGGAATGATTTATATTCTCTGAGAGAAACATTACATTTCTCCTTGTCACTTCTAACATAAAAATATGGAGAAATAATGGAGCTTATATTAATTGGCGATTAGGTAACCATGTGGTTATACAAAACAATACAGTTCTTTACATTTGCCTTGTTTTATGAATACTCCTAAAGAGGTGTATAACATAATGGTACAAGCAGGGTAGATATGAATATATTTGAACAAACTCCACCAAACCGCAGACGTTATGGTCTTGCTGCATTCATTGGGCTGATTGCTGGCGTTGTTTCCGCATTTGTTAAGTGGGGGGCAGAAGTTCCATTGCCACCACGTAGTCCGGTTGATATGTTTAATGCAGCGTGTGGTCCGGAATCATTAATCAGGGCTGCAGGCCAAATTGATTGCTCCCGTAACTTTCTCAATCCTCCGTACATTTTTCTTCGGGATTGGTTGGGACTGACAGATCCAAATTCGGCTGTTTATACCTTCGCCGGGCATGTCTTTAACTGGGTTGGTGTAACGCACATAATCTTTTCGATAGTTTTTGCCGTTGGTTACTGTGTGGTCGCCGAAGTATTTCCGAAAATTAAACTTTGGCAGGGCTTACTGGCAGGTGCTTTAGCGCAACTTTTTGTTCATATGATTTCATTCCCTCTCATGGGACTTACGCCACCTCTCTTTGATCTTCCGTGGTATGAGAATGTCTCTGAAATTTTTGGACATTTAGTCTGGTTCTGGTCTATTGAAATTATTCGCAGAGATTTACGAAACAGAATTACCCATGAGCCAGATCCTGAGATCCCTTTAGGCTCAAATAGATAATGCTTTGAATGATAAAAATGGCGCAAATATAGCGCCATTTTTATAGGTTAAAAACGTTGCTTTTCATATTCTGATGCGGACAGTCAGTGATCATATCGCGCTACTTCAGGATGATGTAGATCCGGAGAACGCTACAGAAGAAGAGGCATTGTTGCTGGAAAATGGAAGAAGTTTCAGGTTTTGTTGTCCCTGAAAAACGAAGCCCCGCTATTACAGCTGGCGGGGCAATGCAATTAATTATTGTATATTTATAACGGTGTTAGCCCGTATTTAGCTCTTGCACGATTGCAAGCCTCATTGACTTCTCCGTTCTCACCAGACATGGCGAATTCTCTGCATGTGGACGATCGATTTTCATATATCGTGCAGCAGGCATTTTTGCCCGGTGTTCCTGCAAGGGCAATACATCGGGGATTTTTCTGATTAGTACCGCTCATGCATCGGTGAAAAGGGGATATTTGTTCAGTGAGCCTGGCGGGAATGGTACCGCCAGCATCGTCGGCTTCGGCCCAGTAAAAAGAGACGCGGAAAAATGCACAACAGGCACCACACGTCATGCATGGATTCAGATTGCTCATAATTCACCAGTACAGCTATAAATCGTAAAGATAACTGCGGTACGTCGTATGCAGGGACGTATCGCGGTTGGCTGGTGTACTTTCGATAGTGTGAGTATTGAATGATTTCCAGCCGTTACCGATTTTACGTCCTAATTAGTGAAGAAACCACTCGTTAGCAGGCCGCCTGGTACCTTTCCGTGTCTCCTGAACACTGTGGTGTGCATATGAGAAAGCTCATCGTTACAGGTGACATTGACGATCGCTTCCACATCATTTAAACGATTTTTGAGTCTCTGAGGTGGAATTCTTCCCTCGTCTGATGGATAAGTCTTAGTCCGCCGAAGGGGGCTTAGCCGGACAGGAATCGCTAATCTTAATGAATTTGTCGTTATAGACCAGATAATGATTCCCCGGCTGACGTAACTCAGGCTGATGAACCACGTCTCCCGGACGTAGATACCAGGCATCGCCTTCCTCTTCGGTCGAATCACATCCTGGTTTAATCAGTAGCTTAAACCACGTGTTGCCGGTGTTACTTACCGTTCCGGTCACCTGATCGAAGGACCATTTAAACTGAACCTGACGTGGTCGTACTACCAGAATGGTATCCATCACCACCACCGGCTCCGTGCTGACCTCACCGCCGGTTGGGCTGCGTTTTGTCAGGTTACGAGTGGGGACCTCGCGAAATGAGACCCGGTAGTAGCGCTCGCGGTTATCCCGTGGACCATGATAGTAAAATTTAAAATACTCGCTCTCACCAGCCTGCAACGCCAGCTGGCGGGGGGCGAAAAGTAGTTCACCATCCACCGGTCGGGTGCGCAATTCACTGCTGCCCGGGCTATCAATAGCACTGATGGCAATACGGTATATCCGCGCGCTTTTGTTGTTATTCACGACACGTTTGCTGACAAAGTCAGTCTCGGACGGCAGTGAAAAAGTCAGATTGCCGACCGAAATCGCCTGTGTCAAAGGTGCCGCCAGCATACAGACCACTGTCAGCAGGGCCTTAGTTAATGTTACGCCACGTCGCCTGAACATGAATCTCTCCTGAAGCGCTGACTTCGCCAAACCAGCCGTTATCATCTACCGTACGCAGAGAAATGGCGTTATCCATTGGAATCGAAAATTTGACTGTGGTCTTATCCATCTGCCCCACTTCGCCAGAGATATCAGTCCACGGTGTGGTCAACCACAGCGCATCGGTCATATCCCGCCAGCTATCATCGCACCCGGCATCGTAGGTTTTTGTAGCTCCGTTGCGGGTAATAAAGGAAAGCGTCGCCGGGAACGGTACTTTAGCCTTACCGTCATCGGAGCTGAAGACACAATAGGAGCGCCCGCCAATCACCTGCGCGGGTCCGGTCACCTTGATCAGCACTTCGTCGGCAGCTGTTTTACCGCTGGTGGTTACGATATAGCCGAAATCGAGTGCCGACTCGCCGCTGCCGACATATCCCTCCCGCGACGGTGTCTGAGTATATTCATCGGAGATAATACTGATGCTGAAATCACGGGGTTTGATAATCAGCGTGTTGGAGGTAGAAAATTCATACCAGCCAGACTCCGGTGATGTGGTGTTCTGAAAGCGAAAGTTGAATAGATCTTTGGTGTTGATATCGCTGATCCCGAGGTTCACCATCTGTTTAAAGAAGTTGCTCGAGAAGAAAACATAGATCGAGTCTGCGCTCTTCATCTCGTTGAAGGTGTAGTAATAGGCAGTATTGCTCACCGGTTTCCATGAACTGCCATTCAGACTGAACTGCATATCGTACGCCCCGACGGCCGAGGCTAACGACGAGTTGGCGATCGCCGGGAATATATGGATTGAGGTGTTGCTGAGTCCGTTTGTTTGCAGGGTATAGTTAACCATCTTACAACTTAATCCTGAACGGCTGCCGATGGTTTGCGTCCGGCAGTCGGCGTTCCCTTCGCCCAGAGTCGGTACTCCGTCGCTGTTGATAAATACTTCCGCCAGCGAGTGGGTATTTATCAACCGCAGATTTGCTGCTTTCGTATGGGGGACGTTGCGAACATACCAGTTGCCGGAGGCCTGATCCTTACAGCGTGCGCCGCTGCTGGCGTCATAGTTCACAGAGGTCTGGCAGGCATTGATGGTCATTGTAAAGCTGCTGCCGACGGGCATTTGTTGCAGATACTGGTAAAACGCGTCTGACAACATGCCGTGCATCCATTTCGCGCCGCCGCTGGTCACCGTCGCGCCATAAAATCCACTGGCGTCGGTGGTTTGCGGCAGGATAAGACTGGTGGTCATATTACACCCTGCGTACCAGTTGATGCAGCGCAAGCCAGTTAAAGGAGATGAAACTGGTGAATTTTCCAGCCACATATCAAACTTCCAGTTGGTATAAAGGCCGGTGTTGTAACCGTTATCAATGTAGCCGAGGCTTTGCTGATAGATGGTTCCTGAACCATTGTATTTTAAACCGGTCCAGCGGTTGGCACCGGTCAGGCGCGGATCCAGCGCCCCGCCAGGAGTGACGAAAAAGTTGTCGTCTGAGTTGTTTTCGACAAACACAAACTCGCGTGCCGGAGCATCCGCCCAGGTTGTTTTGCTCACTGCCGCTCTGAGCGCGGTTGCAGGCCAGATTAGCGCAAAGATTATCATCGCTATCAGTAGGTTAACTCTCATTCTCTTCTCCTGTCTGCGTCACCGTCGCCCACGATGAGAGGCCGCTGCAGACCACATCACCGACCCAGACGGCACCGCGCGCCTGGTTGAGTTCCAGTGCCACTTCGCAGGTTTTATTGCCACTGTAGCGAAAATCGATAGTGGGGTATTTCTTATCCACGTCCATGACAAACTCGCCGTTTTCATCGGTTCGGGTTCGGCCGATATGGTTGTTAATCCGTGCGTTAGCCAGCAGTGTGCCGTCTTCCGCACGGATACGACCGGAGACGGTAACCATCTGCTTCACCTCTGGCTCAATGACAGCGACATTGCCTGGATAGAGAGTCAGATGACTTTTGCGACCGCTGACGATATCGTAACTGTCGAGTGAGTTTTTGCTGTTCTGCAACTCCACCTCATATCTTCCATAGGGAGAGAGCGGGAGATAGTTACGCTTGCCGTTAAGCGGGAAAATCCGCCCGTTGATTTTGGCGCTGATCTGACCATCGTTCTCCAGGCCAGTGTCGAATATCACCCCAGCGTTGCCATCGGTCCGCCCGCTGGCAGCGATGTTTTTACCCTGCCAGCCGACGCTGCCGTTGGCGGTCAAATTAGTATTGATGTAGCCGTCCGCCGCGCTATTGACGTTCAGCGTTCCGCTGGCGTAACGAGCGTCGAACTGTGCATACGCCCCACCGCTGAGGGTTTTGTCATCACCGGTATCGCCGGAGATGGCTCGTGACAGATTGGCACCAACAGTGCGAATGGTTCCTTCATCAAACTGTTTGCGTGCTGACAGGTTTGCCATGGTGTAGCCGTTTTGATGGGTCATCCCTGCGCTAAACCAGTTGCCCAGTGGTAGCGAGAGATCGAGAGCGATATATTTCCCTGTATTGGCGCTGCTGTCGCCGTTGTTATAGCGCTGAATACCGGCCCGCAGGCCAAGCGAACCAAAGGTACCGCTGTAGACACTTTGATAGTAATCTGCCGTGTAATAATGGCTGTTGTAGCGGCGGTCATCATTGTAGCTGATGCTGAACGTACCCAGCTTCGACCACAGTGAGTTCAGGTTGAGTGTGCCGCCGATTGCACGGTTGTCGGCATCGCTACGTCGCAATTGATTGCCAATGCGGGTTTTTTCCTGGTTAACCCACAGCGAACTGAAGCCTCCAGGTAGAGTGGCGCTGATGCTGGCGATGTTGCTCCATGAGCTGTCACTGGCCAGCATGTTTTGCAGGTTAACGTTGATCGCCCCCCCAAGCGGCAGCGTCAGACGGGTTTCACCCACCGCCTGATTATCGTATCCATATCCCGTTGCCGCCCAGCTAAACGTACTCAGTGAGCCGGAGGTCGAGGCACCTGCCAGCCAACTCTCTTTGGCTGGTCGCGTCTTTTTCCCGTTTTCCGACCAGCGATCCATATGAAAGCTACCGCCCCATATCTGCCACGCCAGCGGTGCACCGACGCCACGTCCCCGGCTAAACAGCTTATTGACCCGCTGGGTGCGTTTGCTGATCACGCGACCGTTAACGATTACCTCAACTTCCACATCGTAAATACCGTACGGTAGACCCCGGGTATCCACTTCATGATTGCCCATGGTGAAGTTCTGAACGCTTAGTAGTCGCCCATCACGGGTGAGATGTACTTCGCCCGCCGCCGGTAAAAAGGCGATCACTGGCGTGGCCGATTGGCTGCTGTCGAAGATGGTGGAGCTGGCCTGGTTTCCCCAGGAAAGGCCGTAAATCTTCCCTGCTGAAATGGCGGTCATCGGCCCTAAGGACTGCAAGTTCCAGGTGTCGAGCATTCCACCGGCAAATCGGTGACCGGCAAAATCGCGTTCATACATCGCTTTATATAATTCACTGTCCTGTTGACCGCTACCGATCCCGTACAGCGAGCCGTCGAGCACCACATGATGTTCGCGCAGTGCAGTAACGTTATTCAGCGACAGATAGCTGGATGTGTTGCTCCCGCCGTTACGCAACTGGTTGTTATAGATGCCGAAGTTATAGCTCAGATTACTGCTAAGGGTATTAACACTGGACTGCCCGATGTCTTCGCTACGTGAGCGTAGTACAGTGCCCAGCGCTTCGCGCTTGACCACCAGCTGCAGCAGCAGTTGGCGCAAGCTGAGATCCAACTGCGCGTTGTCAGTCAGGGGGATGGTAAGGGCCTCATTGAACGGGGCGTTGGCCAGAGTCGTCAGCTGCTGTCGAGTTTGTTCGCTGACACTGGCGTTATCTTCACTCTCTTCCAGCTGTATTTTTCGGATGCGTAACTGTCCATCATCCAACCAGATAAAAGCGCTGCCGATTCGCTGATCGTCCTGGCGACCCTGGCTACCGGCGAGATGAATATAGAGCGGGACGCTCATGCCGTCCTGAAGCGCCTGACTGAAGGCCTGCGGAATAATCACCCCACCTATTTGCTGCGCACTTATGTCAGCAGCGCTGGCATCGGGCTGAACGAACAAAAAGACCATGCCGAAGGCAAACTGGGCTTTCAGTCCTGGGGAGAACCGTCGTAAAGGCATTGTCGTTATCCATCTGCACAGCTATCTATTTCACGGGAATGAACTTATCACCCTGCCAAAGTGCAACCCGTCCTTTGTTATCCGCCGTGTCCACGCGGGTAAAACGACGCGACTTGCCCGGCATCAGGTAGTAATTCTCTTTACACTCCTTACCATTGGCGGCTTTCAGGCAGGGGCCGTAGGCGAGGATCCGCAGCGTCGCATTTCCTGTATTTGTCAGGGAGCCGTTGGCGTACTGAAAGTGGTAGTTTGCCTGGCGGGGTGCGACGACCAGAATGGTGCCGATGCGGGCGGAAGCAGTGGCCACAGCGCTACGGTTGGCATTATCGCGCTGCGCATCACTGAGGGCCTGATCAAACCAGACAATGCGGTAGTAGCGCTCTTTTTCATCTGCTGGTCCCTTATAGAAGAAGCGGATCACTTCGCTGGCTTGGGCGGGTAGCAGCAAGCTGGCGGGAGTGAGTAGCAACTCATCCGGCTTGTCCATTGCGATAACCTGCCCGTCGTCAAGCGGTGAAGAGAGCCGTTCGAGACGGATATTGATGAGGCGGCCACTGTCGGTACTGTTTTGGATCGTTTTGCTCAGCGTGCTGCTGTCACTGTTCATAAACGATGATATATCGCCGACATCCAGCGCCTGGGCCGGTGATATTCCGGAAAACAGCAGAGCGAGAGGCAGAAGGTGCTTTTTCATAACAATTCCGTCCAGGAATAAAGCAGGGGGGGACCCCTGCTGGTACATCAGAGAGATTAACTGGTCCAGGTAGCGTCGAACTGTACGCTAACGTCGCCGCTCCAGATGCCTTCCGGTAGAGTGCTGTAATCGGTTACTGCGGTGGTACCATTGGTGGTGCCGCTGATGATGGAGAAAGTGAAACCATCCTGTGCGGTGGTACGATTGCTGGCATTGTAACCGTTAGCCAGTGGGCTAAGGTTGCCGCCCAGTACGCCGTTGGCGGTATCGATCATCACGGTATCGCCAGTTTTTTCGACTGCCGCGCCGTTATAATCCACGCCCACATTCAGTGTGGAACCTGAGGTATCCAACTGGGTTAAGGTGTTGGTGATAAGACGTGAGGTCAGTTTAAAGGCGGTAGCCGTTGAGTCACCCTCGATAGCCACGTCAAATAGACCTTTTTGTGAGTTAAAACCTTTAATGCCTTCGGCATACTGGAACGCCAGGCTACCGAGTGGCGTCACAACCAGCTTACTGGTGGTGTCTTTTTTGGCTGTTGCTGACCAGGTCGCTACAGCCTGAGCTGTTACGTCAGCAGCCTGCGCTACACCTGTACCGGTAAACACCGTTACCAGAGCTATTGCCAGAACCTTTTTTTTCATTGCTTTTCTTCCCGAGTTGAATTGAGGACATGAAGTCCCGGTGAGTCATTTTTTAAAACTAACTTGCCTGGAGTTTACTGAACCAACTTATATAATTTTGAGTACAGCTTGGCCTCTGCATTCCGCCGATGGGTATACACTGTCTTCACACTACAATTTTCAATTCTGGCAATCGATTTAGGCAGCATTCCCTGAGCCGTCATGCGGATAATTTCCATTTCCCGGTCAGTGATTTTATCTTTCTTAATATCTTTTCTCAGGAACCTGCCATTAATCACATAGGCCAGTTCTTTTCTAATATCACGACTCAGTCCAGCGTATACCACGCCCCTAATATTGCTGTTGTAATACCAATAATTTGCTAAGGCTTCTGACTTTCTGGCCGCAATCAATACGACCTGTTTCCCCTTTACCGCGGATAACCACTCATTATCACGGTTTATAAACTCAGTTAAAGAATCCGTATTGAGATTGATAAACACGAAATCTTTTCTGATTTTCTCCAGCGATAGATAAATTAATCTGTCGATATCCACAATCAGTTCAGATAGTCCTTTATAGAAGTAGGCGTCATGGGGAGACCAGATGTATTTATCAGAACGGTTTTGACATTCCATATGGTTTTTAACCTCATAGTCCCTGCTGTAATCATTTTGCCATGTCACTACTTTCCAAACCTGTAATTTTTACAGGTACATTCAGTTTCTTTAGTAAATCGGAAGTAAATAAGATACGTAGCACATATCAATATAGGTTAAACGAGATTAAGTTTTAATTATTTCGATTAGGTTTAAATTTATGTTTTTTTCCTGATGAGTGTCAATATGTGAACAGAAAATGAATTCCATGGTTAAGTCAATATTTACAAAAAATGAAAATATTGCTTTTTTGATAAGAAGAAAAAGACATTCAGTTTCATAAGGTTATTGGCAATATAACGTTCAATTCTTACTTGCATTTTATATTAGCCAGGAACTTTGCCCTGAGGTGTTAGGAATAGTCTTAATGTGTTGTGTAATGGACTAGTAAAAAAACAAGTTTAAATGATAAGAAATAGAATATAAAACTATCATAAGTCATAATTAAAGATGATTTGCCAATCAGTAAGGTGTTTTAATGGATTAACATGCCGCACAAAATGGTTATGGGTGTTCATCCCAATAAGTGATGAAAAATTAAACAGGTGTAAGTACGTCATCTGTCCGGTAAGCCCCCCAAGAGCCAAATTAAGTGAAGTTAAACGAAGACTGCCAGTTGTCACAGGAACGATGGCCTCTTTGCCAGGGCACTGCATTCAGTCATCTGTACGCGTTACTCTAACTGGCACTCGAACGTCGGCGATGGGGTTACCGATGGATCTGGCCGTTCCTGTGGCGTAAACGTTTTTATGTCAGTACCAACAGATTTACCACATTTATCATCTTAACAGTTTGAGTGTAAATGCAGGCTGCGTCGCAAAGGGAGGAAACTGAGTGGCGTGTTCAGTCTAAAATAGAGTTGATGCCAGCATACAGGGCGCAGCTGGTCAACAAGTCAACATTAATATAATGGAATATTCGGAGAGAAACGTCAGGCAGTTGACCTTAAATGAACAGGAAGATACATCCCCAGGAAAATTAATGCTGGTGTAATAAATACACCAACATTAATCCGGTCTGATTATTAATCAGACAAATATCGTTAATTCGTCGAATTTTAAATCAACGTTTTTTCTTACGACCCTGAACGGCCTTAAAACGTGGATTAGATTTACAAATCACATACAGCCGTCCTTTTCGCTTCACAATCTGACAGTCTGGATGGCGTTCTTTTGCGGTACGCAGAGAGTTAAGGACTTTCATCATGCCCCCTTTTTCGTGCTAACAAAACGACCAAAACGTTGGGTGAACCGTGCAACATTTCCTTCTGATGCCACTGTTCTCAGCTTCCCTGTATAGAACGGGTGCGATTTCGAAGAGACATCAATTGTTACGTACGGATACGTTACGCCATCCAGCTCAATCTCACGGTCTGTTTTGATAGTCGAGCCGATTTTAAAGTACTCATCAACGCTGGTGTCGTGGAACACCACAGTACGATACTCAGGATGGATATTGGGTTTCATCATTTTTACCTGTTATGTTATAACATAACCGTAAAGATACATGCTCATCCGGATCATTTCAACACCCAATCACTGTGACTATTTGTGGGATGTGGAATTTCCGCAACGGGGAAGTCTGGCATTGTTAGCAGCCATTGGCGACGCTCCCATAAACGCCTGGATGAGTGATTGATGATGGTTTCGCTGAGAGTATGGATTTTTCGAGAATGGAGGCTACCTCCACTTTACTGGCCGATGATTTATTGCAGCATGATTGATTACCTGACAATGTGTATTCCTCTCCCACGGATATAATAATTACTTACAAAAAAGGGAGAGGATGCATATTTTAAATATCACTGAAGTGAACAGTTTATTGCCGTTATTAATAGAAATGGAGAAATAAATAGGCGTATTCTACAATTGCGACAAAAACAACGATATTAATCAGTTTATGACTGATTTGCTGTACTTTATTCTCTTTCATTGGTACTTCCTCGCTTTAAAAAAGAGTGCACTTCGTAAGTGCCCTTATATAAATAACGAGTTTGGTCAACCAATTTTTTGACATGTATCACAAATTTGAATAGATGTATTACATCGGCTATCTTTTATTGCCCCAATGTCATTGATATATGTCGCCTGAAATCAGTTACGGGAATGAGTCTGATCTCAAGACTGGCCCAGTCCTGGCGTTGATTGGCGCTGAGGAGCATATCGCATCTCATCGTAACGTCGTATCTCCTAGGGTGTTATACAAGATATCGTTGTAGGTAACCAGGGAGAGGAATTGAGTCTATTAAACCGTCAACTATGCCGGATACATACTGGATTACACTGCAGGCACGCCTTACGAGAGAACGTGCCGCAGTGACGGGTTAATTATCTGAAAGAATTTGCGAGGCTGTATCGGTTACTCATTGATTTGATAGTTTTACTCTCGGGAGAGTAATCGATATTTAATCCATTAACGGAAACCAACCAGTTCCTTTCGATGCCTGAATTTGATCCCATAGTTTATCCGGAATGGTTAATTCAGGAACGCGTTGTGGATTAAGGGCTGTTTGAATTTCATGACTTCTACCTGATTCAGCTAAAGTCACCCATTCTGGATTTATCACCAGCCCTTTACCGATCGCAACAAGTGGCAGGCCAGCGGAAATTGCTTCTTGAGCCTGAGACGGTGTGCGTATTTTACCTGCGGCGATTACCGGCACTCTGCCTGCAATATGATTTAAAATCAATTCAATAGTTCGGGGGCCATTTGGCGACTCAACAGGGTAGCTATCGTTAATACTGACCAGCGAGGTATGTATATACGAAATACCGGATGAAATGAGCCGATCAAGGAGTTTATAAGTATCCTCTATCCGCAGCCCCCCTGTTACAGATTCTTCAGGAGATATTCTGTAACCGATAGCAAAGGGCTTTGTCGCATATTCATAGACTACATTTTTTACTTCCTGTAATACGGCCAGCGGGAAGCGCATACGTCCTTCAAGATCTCCTCCCCATCGGTCATTACGCTGGTTAAATAGAGGGGAGAAGAAATTCTGCAGAAGGAATCCGTGCGCACCATGAAGTTCAACGCCATCAAAACCTGCTTTAATCGCCCTTTTTGTGACATCTCCGAATGCTCTAATGGTTTCCTGAATTTCGTTTTCAGTCATTTCCCTGCTTTGTACCACTCTCTTCATAAAGTCACCAGATTTTACGCTTGATGCGCTGGCACTAATAACATCGTTATTTGGCACAAGCTCCGGGATGGCTTTATTACCGGCGTGGAAAATCTGCAAAATAGCCGGAGCACCGCCACTTTTGGCTGCAGCTGCTAACTTTTCAAGGCTGTTAATGAAACGGTCGTCATACGCGGCAAATTCATGAGTAAACCCAATGCCGCTTGGCGTGACATAGGTGCATCCTGTTATTACTAAACCAACATTTTGTGAGCGACGTTTATAAAATTCGAGTTCTTGCTCAGAGATGGTTCCATCAGGATTAGCTGACCAGGTTGTCATAGGAGCCATAACGATACGATTACGTAGCTTTATTTTTTCTGTCAGCATAAAAGGAGAAAACAATGATGGGTGTTTATTTGTCATAACAATACCTCAAATGTTTATCTGATTTTAATGCGTATAATCTTAATAAGTTGAGTTGCTACTTTTTGATGCTTTTTTCTTTAATAGAATTCTTTTTGAGTAATTTCATTATTGTCGTGTAGTCAATAAAGGATAAATGTCAGGGAGATAATGAATCTCCCTGCAAGGTTATTACAAATGTGTTTTGTAAAAAGGAATTAATTTATCGAGCGCCTGTTTCACAGGTTCTGGCTTATCATACAGGTCGTAATGTGAATAACCTTCAACCACGACCAGTTCTTTATGTTTTGAGGCTGCACGACCAATAATTTCGCAGCCGTCACGATAGGCACCAAAAGCGCCCACTCTATCGCCCACTACAACCATTAGTGGTTGAGTTAACAGGACTTCTGCAAGATGAAAAGCATCCCAGCCTACGGCAACAGTCTGATGTGAAAATAGCGAACGATTTACCCCATTAGGCGCACAGCCTCGTGGCGAACGATAATATTCTGTTGCTTCAAAAAGGTCTATTTCTGTTAATCCCGCTTCAAGAGCTGCTTCCGGAGAAGAAGGGAGCAAATCATCTACGCGAAGTTTTGCGCCGTTAGCTTCGTCTGTTCTTTGTTGCGCCATTGCTTCGAGTGCTCCGATAGGATTAAACGCTGTAAATCCCTCACGCATAAGACGCCCGTAGTTTGCACCCGTGACAGTACCAATGGCTTTAATCCGACGTTCTGTCATTGCGGCATTAATGGCATATCCACCTCCACCACAAATACCCAGTACACCAATACGCCCGGCATCAACGTAAGGTAAGGTGGTAAGGTAATCAACGACAATGCTGAAGTCTTTTACTCGCATTGTTGGATCTTCCAGATAACGCGGTTCTCCACCGCTGCTTCCCTGAAAACTGGCATCAAAAGCAATGACGATAAAGCCAGCTTTTGCCAGGGCGGCACCATACACACTACCCGATGTCTGTTCTTTGCAGCTTCCAATTGGATGGGCACTGATAATGGCAGGATACTTTTTTTCACTATTAAAATCGTCAGGGAAATAGATATCAGCAGCTATATCCCAGTAAGTGTGTTTTATCGAAACAGTTTTCATTTCAAGCTCCAGGGATTTGCCTAAACAGATTTAAATATCATTTCTATTATCCGCAACTGGCATTCGTGTTCATATCGCGAACGGCGTAATAGTATGACTTGTATTGGTTATCATCAATGGTCTAATATCTATCACAGTGTTAAGTTAAGGTTTACAATGATGAAAATAGAGCCTTCAATTTTGCCTTCTCTTGCCTGGTTTGCGCTGATTGTTCGTGCCGGCAGTTTTTCCAGAGCAGCCTCTGAAATGGGTATTACGCGGGCCGCATTGTCCCAGAATTTAAAATCTCTTGAGGAACGTCTTAACACCAAGCTGATATACCGTACGACCCGCAATATGTCGCTTACTGAGGAAGGACAGCATCTGTATGAAGTGCTGGTGTCGGCTTTGGGGCAAATTGATGATGCGTTGAAAGATGTCGGTGATACCCAACTTGAACCTACAGGACTGTTGAGAATAAATTCCTCCCGTGTTGCAGCAAGGATGCTTGTTGAGCCTCATATTGGCGAGTTTCTTACTCGTTACCCTAAAACAAAGATAGAACTCATTATGGATGACGGTTTATCTAACATTATTGCGGACGGCTGTGATGTGGGCATACGTCTTGAGCAAGGACTGGATGAGCATATGACTGCCGTTCCTGTTTCTCCGCTTATTAAACTGGTTACTGTGGCATCGCCAGATTATTTAAAAGAACACGGTATTCCTGAAACTCCTCAGGAATTGAGTAACCATAATTGTCTTCGGTTGCGGCATAAAAGTAGCGGTGCACTCTCAGCATGGGAGTTTTCGAATGTTGTGGGGGGTAATGAAGAGTTCGAAATAGAGGTGTCAGGTAAGTATATTTCTAATGATGACGAAAGCATGATACGAATGGCGCTGAATGGAACGGGTATCATTCAACATCTGGATTTTGCAATCGCTGAACATATCAATGCGGGCAAGTTACAGCCGATTCTTGAGGATTGGGCCGTTTCATTTCCTGGATTTTATATATATGTTTCATCACGGGTGAGAATGCCCTCTAAAGTTCGTGCTTTTATTGATTTTATGGTGGAGAAAAGAGTAAAAATAGAAAGTTAATGATGTGTGTCAGAATATCGGTAAGAAGAATGGCGCAATCGTGAGGATACGTTTATTCATAATAAATCTCCTGAAAGTTTAGAATTATTTTCGATACAGCCAGATTATCATTGTTACTAATAATGTGGTTAAAATAATAGCATCTATGCCCCCCTTCATGAGTGTCTGTGAAGAGGATGCTTCTACAAGGAAATCGCCAATGCTCAAAGAAAACTTCAACGAACTGCAAATCTTTCTTGTGGTGGCAAGAGAGCGAAGTT
>OFGM01000092.1_pt1 | contig 92098 bp, 83 predicted proteins | sample 1521741 | NCBI WGS metagenome assembly OFGM01 (sample SAMEA3504079, study PRJEB24116) | mouse gut metagenome | biome: mouse gut; feature: mouse-associated habitat; material: faeces | place: Denmark | collected 2011
ATACCATAGGATCGTTTTATATTTGAAAAATCTGATTTAGATTTTCTTTTATAGGTAATGTATACTAGTGATGAAACAAGATATAATATTTTACTCGTGTTAGTACATCGTAAATATTAATGATGAAATATGAAAGGTGAGGCTATATTTTTTGAATACAATTATATAGCAGTAGTTAGTATGAATTTTATGAATAGTGGAAATGATGTTTTATATTATATACTCTGTGTAGTTAGTGCTGTTATTGTGTTGCCCATGTTATTATACTGGATGTGGAATAAACTTCGGCAGCAGATGATAAAGGATAGTATAAAGTGTTGGGCGTGTTTTGGGATTTTAGGTGTATTGCTGATAGAAATTTTTTCAGTCTTCTATCTTGCTTGTGGTGTTATTAAAATATCAGAAGAAGAGGTAGACTTAAGCGCAGCAGCGGAATTGACAAGTGCATTTGTTACAGCTATCTCGGTATTAGGGGCTGGTATAGGTTACTTTTACAGTAAGAGACAGGATAAGATACAGGCTATTCATACTGAGGGAGAGTGGCGCAGAAGATTATTTGATCTAGAGAAGAAGCCAGAATACCAAATTAGCGATTTGATCGAGTTGGCTTCATTGATCGATATTGTTCCGAATAATGAAAAAGTATTAGCTCTGTACGTCAATGCGGTAATGATCGAGATATTGAAAAATCATGGTGCAAACTCAGACGGGGAGATGCGTCTTAATGAACCAATATCAAAAAGATTTGAGGTTTTATGTGATAAATGTAATCTCCGACCAAGTGTGACTAAGCTATTAAAGTTGCATCCTAAAGATACCGCGCTAGAGAAAACAGTTTATGACTATGATATTACATCTATCAAGAATGAAATTTTGATTCATCCAGAAGAAAATGAGATTAGACGTTGTATTCATGCATTGTTGAAAGATGATTGGGAAAATGTGACGAATTAATAAGAATATACCGTGACATAAGTTGAGTCTTGATAATTAAGGAAATCACTTGTTTTTTAGGGCCCGTTAGACTATTAACTAAAGAATATTTTTGGTTAAAACACTAGGGTGTGCTGATCGTTATTGCAAACATCTAATGCTGTACGATATTTGTACGCAGATTTTAAAATTTATTTTGCAAATATCCTTGACGCACGATCTATTGCATGGTAATATACTAAAGGTCAATATATGATTCTACCTAAGACTCAGGTGGCGCAAGCCTTAATATCCTGCCGAGGAGTAATGTTACGGTTATTCTCTCTGTGTCTTGGTGGACATGGAGCTTTTTTATTTTAAAAGAGTTTCGACACAATGACTAGGAGGTGAATCAATTGAGTAAAGAAATTATCGCTAAAAAAGCTGCGATCGTTGAAGAAGTTGTTGAAAAATTTGAAAAGGCAAGTTCTGTTGTCGTAGTTGACTACCGTGGTTTAACGGTTGAAGAAGTTACTAACTTGCGTAAAGAATTACGTGAAGCAGGCGTTGAAATGCGTGTTATCAAGAACACATACTTGAAGCGTGCTGCTGATAAGGCAGGTTACGAAGGTCTTGATGATACATTCTCAGGTCCTACTGCCGTTGCTTTTGCTGATGAAGATGTTACAGCTCCTGCTCGTATCTTATCTAAATTCGCAGAAGATCATGAAGCTTTGGAAATCAAGGGTGGTATGATCGAAGGCAAGGTCGTTTCCTTGGAAGAGATCCACGCTCTTGCAAAATTACCAAACCGCGAAGGTATGCTTTCTATGTTGCTTTCTGTATTGCAAGCACCAGTTCGCAACTTCGCATACGCTGTCAAGGCAGTTGCCGACAGCAAAGAAGAAGATGCAGCTTAATGCGCGCATCCTGATCGCTTAATTAAAATATATAATTATTATCTACAAAATGGAGGATTTTAAAATGGCCTTAGATACAGAAAAGATCATTGCTGACTTAAAAGAAGCTAGCATTCTTGAATTAAACGACTTAGTAAAAGCTATCGAAGAAGAATTCGGTGTTTCCGCTGCTGCTCCAGTTGCAGCTGCAGGTGCTGCTGCAGGCGCTGCAGAAGAAAAGAGCGAATTTGATGTTGAATTAACAGATCCAGGTGCTGGTAAAGTTAAAGTTATCAAAGCAGTTAAGGATATCACAGGTCTTGGCTTGAAAGATGCTAAGGGCTTAGTTGATGGCGCTCCTTCCGTTATCAAAGAAGGCGTTGCTAAAGAAGAAGCTGAAGAAATCCAAGCTAAACTTGAAGAAGTTGGCGCTAAAGTTACTCTTAAATAAGAGTTTCTCAACTGATTTACTTTCAGTTTGCTAAAAGACGTATCTCTCGTTTGAGGGATGCGTCTTTTTTTAGATTTAAATATTTATTGTGCACGATTTTAATTGACAGTTCTTGATGTGTAGGCTAAAATATACAAAAAATATTTTAGGATATGCTGTGAGGTATTTAGAAAATGGAACAAAAAGTATGGTTAGTGACAGGTGCTTCTAAGGGGATCGGGCTCCAGATCGTGCTTGAGGCTCTTAAGGCGGGGAATATCGTCGTTGGGACTTCACGTGATTCCCAAAAATTATCTCAAGCCGTAGCGACAGAACTTGGAGAAACAAGTAAAAACTTTTGGGCAGTCGAGATGGAGTTTGATGAAACTAGCATCAACACGATTGTAGCGCAAGTCATTGCTAAGTATGGGCGGATCGACGTGTTGGTCAATAATGCTGGTTACGCCTTGTTAGGTGCGGTCGAAGAAGTTGAGTTGACGGATGTCAAAAAGAATTTTGACGTTAATTTCTTTGGCTTACTCAGTATGACGCAAGCCGTGTTACCTCAGATGCGAAAGCAAAAGGCAGGAAACATCATCAACCTAGCTTCGATCTCAGGTACAGTTACGGGGCCAACGCAAGGGATCTATTCGGCAACTAAGGCAGGAGTGATCATGTTAAGTGAAGCTTTGGCAGCTGAAGTAGAACCATTTGGGATCAAAGTGACAGCGATCGCTCCAGGGGGCGTTAGAACAGACTTTTTAGACCAAACCTCATTGAGAGAGCCAGCTAAAACGACTAGTGATTATCAAGTCGTACGTGACACGATGGCTGGTCTAAAACGCCTCAATCACAACCAAAGTGGCGATCCTAAACGGGTAGCCGAAGCGATCGTTAAAGTCGCTCAAATGAAACGACCACCGGTGCGCTTATATTTGGGGAGTGGAGCGATTCAAGCACTGCAAGCTAAGTTAAATGAGGTCGTAACTGAAGTAAATGCACACCTAGATCTGAGTCAAAGTACAGATTTTAGAGACTAAGCAAATAAGTTAAGCATTTGCTAGGAAAAAGCTACAATAAGACTATGAGTGAAGAAAAGAGGTCAAAATCAAAATATGGGTACTTTAGTTAACGGTAAATGGACGCAAAAAAGTTTAGCTCAACTGCGAGCTGAGGGCAAAGATATCCAAGTCGATCCCGGTTTTCGTAATTGGATCACCCCAGATGGCTCAGCGGGGCCAACTGGTAAGGGTGGGTTTAAGGCTGAGAAGGGTCGCTACCATCTGTATGTCTCTTACGGTTGTCCGTGGGCAAATCGGGCTTTATTGATGCGTGGTCTCAAGGGTTTACAAGACTATATCGGCCTATCAGTCGTTGATCCGGTATTGGGGGCTGATGGGTGGCAATTCAGTGATTTTCCAGGCACGATCGCTGATCCGATCTTTGGTGCCAGATCATTGCCAGAAGTTTATACCAAAGCAAAAGCTGATTATACTGGGATCGCTAGTGTACCGGTCTTATTTGATAAACAGACGGGGCAGATCGTCAATAATGAATCAGCGGACATCATGCGGATGCTAGAGTCTGCTTTTGATGAACTGACGGGAGATCACACCGCTTACTATCCTAAGGCTTTACGTGCCCAGATCGATGAATTAAATGTTTACTGCGATTCATTTTATGCTAAGGTCAATGCGACTAAAGATGCTAAAACCCAAGCTGAATATGAAAAAGCAGTCGCACAAGTGTTTACGATGCTAGATGATTTAGAACAGCGCTTAAAAGACCAGGCGTATTTACTGGGTGATGCACCCGTTGAGACTGACTGGAAACTCTTTACTTTCTTAGTACGCTTTGATATCGTCTTTTATGGGCTATACAAATGTAACCTCAAACTTTTGAGTGCTTATCCTAATTTATGGCGCTATGTTCGGCAATTGTATAATACACCAGGCGTAGCAGAGACAGTTAACTTTGAGCATATCAAAGTTCATCATTATCGCGGACAATTAGACTTAAATCCATCGGGGATCGTACCGATAGGACCAAAAGAAGACTGGAGTTTATAACTTCTCAAGGTCACCTGTTATGGGTGGCCTTTTTTTAGTGGGGCATATGGTATAATTAAGAAAGTATAAATTACAAGGGGGTCTTACAAAAATGAAGCAAACATTTCAGCAGGTGAAAAGCTTCGTTGAAAAAAGAGCAACTATTCTGAAATTAATTTTTGTCCTTTCAGTATTGATCTTTGTAACTTTTGAAATCGGAAAAATTTTTCGCGAGGTCGATTGGTATCAAGTAAAACAAGGGCTCGCAGATCAATCATTGTTTAGCATTATTTTAATGCTTGGTGCTGGTATTATTGCGGTCAGTCCTATGCTGTTGTATGATTTTTCGATCGTTAAATTTTTACCAGATAAATACAGTCCGTGGTATATCTTACGCAGTGGGTGGATCACCAATACCGCGACAAACATTGCTGGCTTTGGTGGCTTTTTAGGAGCAGCTTTACGGGCTGATTTTTATCACAAAAATGCTAGTAAAAAGCAGGTCATCTATGCATTATCTAAGATCGCCTTATTTTTATTAGCAGGACTATCGCTATACTGTTGGGTCTCACTAGGCTTGATCTTTTGGTTTGATCTAGGACCACATTTAAAGGGATATTGGCCTTGGCTGATCGGTGGTGGCTTGTATTTTCCGCTCTTGTTTTTAACGACTAAATTCAAGCAAGGCGATTTCTTTAAGGATCTGACTTTAAAAAGAGAACTGATCTTGATCTTAGCTTCATTATTAGAATGGGGTTTTGCAGCGTTATTTTTCATCTTTATCGGTGAACAACTCGGAATACATGCGAATTATGCTGCTGTCTTAGCGTTGTATTTTACAGGATCGGTATTAGGGATCATCTCTATGGTGCCAGGGGGCCTAGGCTCATTTGATGTTTTCATGATGATCGGATTACTACCATTTGGCGTCACGACGGAACAAGCCGTGATCTGGCTCTTGTTTTTCCGTTTGTTTTATTACATCATTCCTTTTGGGATCGGCTTGAGCTTTTTTGTCCACTATGCAGGCAGTCAAGTCAATCATAAGTTAAATGGGATCCCTAAGTTGATCTTGCAAAAGACGGCCCATATGTTATTGACCGCTTTTTTATATGTTTCTGGGATCTTATTATTATTAGAAGCAGCTATTCCTAATTGGGCATATTCAAATTCATTTTTAGCAAAACTATATCCGTACACCTTTTTATTTATTAACCAGTTGACTGATATCGTATTTGCATTTGCCTTGATCGGGATGGCGCGTGGGATCGAAGCTAAGGTCAAAAAAGCATATTGGCCGACCTTGATCGTTTTAGTGATCGGGATCGTTAATACTTTGTGGCGCGTTTATACCCCAACTTTAGCTATCTTTTTAGGTGTGATCTTAGTGATGGTCGCCTTGTCACGTAAAGAGCTCTACCGTAAGCAACTACGCTATTCGATCACTAAAAAGATCGTGGACGGCTCGATCTTTGCTGGGATCTTTTTCTTGTATGCGATCGTTGGGTTTATCAACTCACCAAGTTATATCAATCATCATCGTGTGCCAACGATCTTTTTATTTCCGGCGCAAAGTATCTGGCTTTCTGGCTTTTTAGGTCTTTTACTTGCAGCGTGTGTTTTATTATTGATCAGTAACTATTTGTGCAGTGGGAAAGATATTTTTGCAAATGCTGGTTTTGATAAAAAACGGGTGCGTGCGGTGATCGAAAAATTTGGCGGTAATGAAGTTAGTCACCTAGCCTTTTTGCAGGATAAAGAGTTATATTTTTACACAGAAGACGGCGAAGATAAACTCTTTTTCATGTACCGGATCAAGACCGATAAATTGATCATCATGGGTGAACCGGTGGGAGATCATGCTTATCTCCAAGAAGCTGTTCAAGCGTTCATGCAAGAAGCGGATAATTATGACTATCAATTGGTCTTTTATGAGATCAATGAGAGCTTTACGATGTTATTACATGAATACGGCTTTGACTTTATCAAGACGGGTGAAGAAGGCTTGGTCAAGCTCAGTGAATTTACGCTCCAAGGTAAAAAACGGCGGGCGCAACGTGCTTTGATGAACAAATTTGAACGTGAAGGCTATGAATTTAGCTTTGTTGAACCACCATTTACTGATGAGTTGATAGCTGAACTTCAAGCTGTCTCGGATAGTTGGTTAGGTAAACAAGTAGAAAAGGGTTTTTCACTAGGCTTCTTTGATGAAGATTATTTGAATGAAGCTCCAGTCTGTTTGATCCGTGATGCTTCAGGGAAACTGGTCGCATTTGCGTCGATGATGCCAATGGATGAAAAGACATTATCGATCGATCTGATGCGTCACAGTCAAGATGCACCTTCTGGGATCATGGATAAGATCTTTATCAGTTTATTCGAGTATGGAAAAGAACAGGGCTATGAATACTTTGATATGGGGATGGCGCCGTTATCAAATGTTGGTGAATCACGCTTTAGCTTTATCGGTGAACGAGTTGCGCGCTTTATCTTTGAATATGGTGATCGTTTCTATGCTTTTCAAGGTTTACGTTCCTATAAGAACAAATATGTTACGAAATGGAGCGCCAAATATACGGCTTATCGGAAACGGACTTCGCTAGTCGATGCGATGATCTTGGTGACGATGACTGTCAACCAAAAACATCTCAAAAAGGACAACAGACGTAATTTGCTCTTACCGAGATTTTTACAATAGACATTGAACATTCAGGTGTATGCCTGGATGTTTTTTACTTTTGGTGATAATTGCAAATTACAGTAAATAACAAAGTTCCCATCATGAGGCGTAGTTTCACCTCATGATGGGAACTTTGTTATTTATAGGGTATTAAAATTCATAGTCACTGTCTTGCATAGCTTCAACGTTACCAAGTAAGTAACCATTACCAACTTGGGAGAAGAAGTCATGATTGGAAGTCGAAGTTGAGATCCCGTTCATAACGACAGGATTAACATCTTCGGCGGTATCAGGGAAGAGCGGATCCATCCCTAGATTCATCAAAGCCTTATTAGCATTGTAACGTAAAAAGACCAAAACATCATCGCTCCAGCCGACTTGATCATAGAGTAAATGGGTGTATTTTTCTTCATTTTCGTAGAGATCATACAAAAGTTCATACATCCAGCCTTTGAATTCTTCTTGTTCTTCTTCGGATAATTCGTTAAAGCCCAATTGGAACTTGTAGCCGATATAAGTTCCGTGTACAGATTCGTCACGCAAGATCAACTTGATGATCTCCGCTACGTTAGCGAGTTTATTATGCCCTAACCAGTAGAGTGAAGTGTAGAAACCAGAGTAAAAGAGAAATGTTTCCAAGAATACGGAAGCAACTTTCTTTTGTAAAGGTGTTCCGTTTTGATAGATATCATTGATCTTTTGTGCCTTGTATTGCAAGATCTCATTTGAATCAGTCCAAGCAAAGATCTCTGCGATCTCTTTAGGCGTATTCAAAGTTGAAAAGATCGAGGAGTAACTCTTAGCGTGCACTGATTCCATAAATTCGATATTGTTGAAGACGGCTTCTTCTTGTTGCGTCCGGATATCTTTTTTAAGCGCTGCGATCCCATCTTGAGATTGCAAAGTATCTAATAATGTTAAGCCCCCAAAGACTTTAGCCACAACATCTTTATCAGCAGCGGAAAATTCCCGCCAATCGGCTAAGTCATTTGAAAGAGGGATCCGAGTATCTAACCAAAATTGTTCGGTCAATTTTTCCCAAGTTGCTTTATCGATCTGGTCTTCTAAATTGTTCCAGTTGATTGCTTTATAGTTTTCCATTTTCCAAATACCTCACTAAATTACACAGCTTTCGCATTCGTTGACTCCGACTTCATCTTGTGTATCAGTGAACGTGCGGACATAATAGATCGACTTGATCTGTTTATGGTGAGCATAGTTACGAAGGATCGAGAGGTCACGAGTCGTCATCTTATCAGTTCGGCCATCTTTCCATTCATAGAGTCCAGCTGGGATCGAAGAACGCATAAAGAGCGTTAAACTCATTCCTTGATCAACATGTTGTTGTGCGGATGCATAAGTATCGATCACTTTACGCATGTCTAGATCGTAAGCCGAAGTGTAGTATGGTAAAGTCTCGTTTGAAAGATATGGTGCAGGATAATAAATCTTACCGATCTTTCTTTCCTGGCGTTCTTCGATCTTGTTGATGATCGGTTGAAGGGATGCAGTCGTATCATTGATATATGAGATCGAACCATTTGGTGCTACGGCTAAGCGGTTTTGATGGTAGAGTCCATCTTGTTTGACTGCTTGACTCAATTTTTCCCAATCGGCTTTAGTTGGAATGAAGATATCTTTGAAGAGTGTTTTGACTTTTTCAAAATGTGGTGTAAAGTCTTTTGTCAAATATTTAGTGAAGTATTTACCATTAGCATAATCACTTTCTTCAAAACCAACAAAGCTAGTTTGGCGTTCTTTGGCGAGCTTGTTGGAAGCAACTAAGGTCCAGTAGTTGAGCAACATAAAGTATAAGCTGGTAAATTCCAAAGCTTCTGGTGAACCATAGTGCATTTGATTTTTAGCTAAAAAGGCATGTAAGCCCATAGCGCCTAGACCGATCGTGTGAGCTTGGCGGTTGCCGTGTTGCACAGATGGGACAACATCGATATCTGAATGATCGGTCACAAAGGTCAAAGCGCGTGTCATGGCTTCGACAGAGCGCCCAAAATCAGGGGAGTCCATCAAATTAGTGATATTAGTCGAGCCCAAGTTACAGCTGATATCAGTTCCTAAGACATCATAGCCTTGTTGATTATTAACTAAAGATGGTGTTTGAACTTGCAAGATCTCAGAGCAAAGATTGCTGGTGATGATCTTACCTTTGATCGGGTTGGCTTTATTAGCTGTATCGACATTGACGATATAAGGATAGCCAGATTCTTGTTGTAATTTTGAGATCTCTTCTTCGAGCAAGCGAGCAGAGATCTTCTTTTTAGCGATATCAGGGTCGTTGACTAAGTTATCGTATTGCGCTGTAATATCGACATAAGAGAAAGGTGTGCCATATTTTCTTTCGACATCGTATGGATCAAAGAGATACATATCAGCATTTTGCTTGGCTAATTCGTAGAACTTATCGGGTACAAGCACCCCTAAAGATAATGTCTTGACCCGGATCTTTTCATCGGCATTTTCTTTTTTAGAAGCTAAAAAGTCGATGATATCGGGATGGAAAACATTTAGATAAACGACACCAGCCCCTTGACGTTGGCCTAACTGATTGGAGTAAGAAAAACTATCTTCGAGTAATTTCATGACAGGCACGACCCCAGAAGCAGCCCCCTTGATCCCTTTGATCGGTGCTCCAGCTGAACGAAGATTACTCAAGGTGATCCCGACGCCACCTCCGATCCGTGAGAGTTGAAGTGCGGAGTTGATCACTCGGCCGATCGAATTCATATCATCGGTAACTTGTAAAACAAAACAAGAAACTAATTCACCACGTCTGGCCCGCCCAGCATTCAAAAAGCTTGGAGTTGCTGGTTGATAACGTTGGTGAACGATCTCATCAGCTAGTTGAAGTGCTAAGCTTTCATCACCGTCAGCAAAGTACAAAGCATTGATCGCAGCTCGGTCGATGAAACTTTCCAAGTAATAACTACCATCATCGGTTTTTAGCGCATATTGGGTATAAAACTTGTAAGCTGCCATAAAGGTCTTGAAACGAAAATCAGCTGCTTCTAACTGCGCATAGAGCTTTTCAATAAAGGCAAAATCGTATTTTTGGATAAATTGTGTTTCAAGATAGTTATTGTCTAGCAAATAGTCAAAGCGTTCCTTAAGTGAAGCAAAGGTCATCGTATTAGGAATGACATTTTCCTTGAAAAAGGCGCTTAAAGCTGCTTTGTCTTGGTCGAGTTGGATCTGACCGTTTAAGGGAATGTTGACCCGGTTGTTTAGATCGTAGTACGTAACGTTGTTGATATCGATATCTTTAAGACTCAAGTTTATTCACCGCTTCCTTGAAATTTTGGACATCTGTGGGTGTTCCATTGAATTCAAATGAATAGAGCACAGGAACATTAAATTTTTTAGCCAAGTTTTTAGCTGTAAAAATAAATAACTCTGCAAAATTACGGTTGCCGGTCCCGACGATCCCTTTTAATGATGCAGCGTTATTTGCGTATTCTAAAAATTCAGTTACAGGGTAAGTGATCTCATCTTCATAGGTCGGTACGATCAAGACGAAAGGTTCATTTACCATAAAAAGTGGATCCACCGGATCGATCTCAGTGGCATCGACGGTAGGTCCAAGTTTTTTGATGAAGCGTCGGGTCTGCCCGGTGACGCTAAAATAAATTATTTTCATTGAGCTGCCAGCTTCTTTAAGAGATCAGGCCGGAAACCATTGATGATCGGTGCATGATCTTGTTCTAAAACTGGAACTGTGCGTAAACCTTTTTCTTTTAGGTAGTTGATATATTCTGGATGATCGGAGATATTATGTTCTCCAAATTCAATATTATTCTCCATTAAAAACTTCTTGGTCATCTTGCATTGGATGCAGTTATCTTTTGTATATAGATCTAAAGCCATCAGAATAAAACCCCTTCTAATTTGATTATGATATCAGTATACCACAATTTACACAACATGTAGTATAAATTTTGCTCTGCTAATCGCTAGATATTGTGTTATTGGCTTAACCACGCAAAAAACGGACTCAAAATTTTTTTGAGTCCGTAAAGTTATATTTAACTGATATTAGTACCAGCCGTTAGCAAGCCAAAATGACTTAGCTGCTTGCCAAGAACCGTAACGATTGGCAACATAGTTATCGGCTACACGTTCTTGGTTTTCTGGGGAGTAATCTCCGCCAAGGTAAGAATTAGTCAATTGATACTTACCGTAGTAACGGCCGTTTTGAGCGGTATAAGAACCACCTGATTCAACGTTAGCGATCCAAGCTTTAGCACTTACTTCAGCATCGTTTACTGGCGTTTGTGGAGTCGTTGTTTGCACTTGTTGTGTTTGTTGTTGTGCAGGTTGTGCTTCTTGGACTTGAGTTTGAGCTTGTGGAGCTGCTTGTGCTGGTTGAGCTTGTTGTTGTGCAGCTTGTGAAGCTTCAGCTAAAACGTTGCTACCAACTTCTAAGCGTTGACCAACGAAGATCAAGTTTACATCTTGTAATTTGTTAGCTTGTTGGATCGCATCGATCGTTGTGTTGTATTTAAGGGCTAATTCAGATACTGTATCGCCGGCTTTAACGACAACTTCATCAGCATTTGCTGTTTGGCCCAATGCAACTAAACCAGATAACGCGGCAGCTCCCGTAATAACTTTCTTCATTTCCATAAGTAAACTCTCCTTAAAAAAATATTTAATATTTACTTGTTTTTCATTTATCTACACTAGCAGTATACATTTTTTATATAACATACATATTCCGATAAAATTACAATTTGTCACGTTTATGTAACAAACAGATTAATTATTGTCAAATTCCACAAAAATAGAATACATATAGGAAAATAAAGTATCTTTTTGAATTTTACTTTTTAAGTTATACTTAAAAGTATCGGAGGTGCGCAGAAATGCCTAAAATTTTGTTAATGAACGCTGGAAGTTCATCAGTTAAATGGAAATTATTTGAATTAACTGATGAATCAGTCGTCGCTAAAGGCTTAGTGGAGCGAATGTTAGCCCCAGGTTCAAAGTTTGAGATCAAATATGGAGATCAGACATATCAAGAAACACAAGATGGCCTAACTTATGAAAAAGCAGCTGAAATGATCATTGAAAAGATCCAAGAGTTAAAGATCACCTCTTTAGCTGATATTAAATGTGTTGGGCATCGTGTCGTAGCTGGGGGGACTAAATTCACGCAAGCTACTAAGATGGATCAAGCAGCGATCAAAGAAGTCTTAGCTTTGAGTGACCATGCTCCATTACATAATCCAATGGAAGCAAAATACATCGAATTGATGCAACAAGTCATGCCGAATACCCCACAATATGCGGTCTTTGACAGCCAGTTCTTTACCCAAATGCCAGAAGAAAATGCGATCTTTAGTTTACCATATGAGCTAACGCAAAAATATGGGATCAGACGCTATGGCGAACACGGGATCAGTCATGAATATTTAGCGCAAAAGACAGCTGAGCTTTTGGAAAAACCATTGGCTGACCTCAAATTGATCACTTTGCACTTGGGTAGTGGTTCATCTGTTTCAGCGGTCAAAGATGGAAAAGCTTTTGCCAGTTCAATGGGCTTTACGCCTTTGACAGGCCTAACGATGGGGACTCGGGCTGGTGATGTTGATCCTTCGATCGTGCCATTTTTAATGAAGAAACTCGATAAAACAGCTGATGAAGTTCTTGAGCTCTTTAACCAAAAGTCAGGACTATTAGGCTTGTCAGGCTATTCGGATGATATGCGTGATATCAAAGCTAATCAAGCCGATCAACGTTGCAAGTTAGCCTTAGATGTTTATTTAAATAAGATCGTGTCCTATGTCGGAAGTTATTTTGCCCAATTAGGTGGCGCCGATGTGTTGGTCTTTGCTGGTGGGATCGGGGAAAACAATCCATGGTTACGGGCTGATGTTTGCCAACGCTTAGCTTGTTTAGGTGTTCAATTAGACCAAGAGCTAAATGAAGCTGGCCATGAAGGTGTGATCTCAACTGAAAACTCAAAAGTCAAAGTAATGTTAGTGCCAACTAACGAAGAACTCGCAATGGTCCAACAGATCAAGGCCCAACTAGACTGATAATTATGTTATAATCAACATATACTGTGTCTCTAATAATCAAGCTGAACGGCAATTAGACAAAATCTGGAGGAATTTATGGAAAAGATGCAAGAAAATGCAAATATCAAATTATTTGCATTAAATTCCAATCAAGCGTTGGCACAAAAGATCGCAGCTGAACTGGGGATCAAGCTATGTGATGCTTCAGTCAAACATTTCAGTGATGGTGAGATCCAAATCAACATCAATGAAAGTGTGCGGGGAGATGATGTGTTCATCGTGCAATCAGTCGCTGATCCGGTCAATGAAAACTTTATGGAATTGATGGTCATGATGGACGCGTTACGACGCTCCAGTGCTGGTTCGATCAATGCAGTTATTCCTTATTATGGTTATGCACGTGCTGACCGTAAAGCACGTTCGCGTGAACCGATCACAGCTAAGATGATCGCTAATTTCATCACATTAGCTGGGGCGGATCGAGTTGTGACAATGGACCTACATGCAGGTCAGTTACAAGGTTTCTTCGACATTCCAGTGGATCATTTATTAGCGATCTACGAACAAGCCGCTTACTTTAAGCAAAAGGGCATTTGTGAAGATGTCGTTGTTGTAGCGCCTGACCATAATAGTGTTAAAGGGGCAAGAAATCTAGCTGATCTCTTGAAAGCACCGATCGCGATCGTTGATAAACGCGATGATACTCGGTTAGATATCGAAAATTCTTCGATCATTGGTGATGTCAGTGGGCATAACTGCATCGTCTTTGATGATATGATCGATACTGGGGGCAAGATGGCCGATGCAGCGGCCGCCTTGGACAAGGCTGGCGCACGTGAGATCTATGCTTGTGCAACGCATCCAGTCTTTTCAGGAAGTGCTGTTGAAGAGTTAGAGGGATCACCATATAAAGAAGTTGTAGTGACAGATACGATCGCGATTCCAGAAAACAAGCAATTCTCCAAGCTAAAAGTTTTATCGATCGCACCGATCTTTGCTAAAGCAATTTCTTTGATCTATCACAATCGTTCGGTAGATAGTTTGTTCAATAACAACGATAATATTTAAAGTAAAGAGGTTCTGTTTTAAACAGAGCCTTTTTTGTTTTGCTTTGATATAATTGGTGTAAATTACATTTAGGAAGGGAAAAAAGTTATGAGTTTGAAATTTGTGCTAGGCACAGCGGCTAAAGACCATCAAGCGTCATTGTTAGAGCAGATAAAAACTATCAGTCAAACAGACCCGCAAGCCAAAATATATTATATCGTCCCCAATCATATAAAGTTTGCGACTGAAGTTTCTGTCTTAGATCACTTACGAAAAAGTAGTGGCCAGGACTTATTGGCTGCTACGGACATCCAAGTCCTATCTTTTTCACGGTTAGCTTGGTATTTTATGAAAAATGAGCCTAACTATCAGTTACCGCGGCTATCGGCAGCTGGGGCTAATATGTTGGTCCATAAGATCTTGCGGACTAAAAATGATGAATTGACGATCTTTAAAAGTGAGCAGACCCAGCCAGGCTTTGTGTCACAATTAGCTGGACAATTGGTCGAATTGAGTTTAGCTTTGATCACAAGCGCTGATCTGTGGCATAGTTATGAAATGTTAGAACAGAGTAAAGATACCGATCTAGTAGCTAAGTTACACGATCTAAGCATCGTTTATCGAGAATTTGAGCAACATATCCAAGGAAAATACCTGGGCACAGCTAATATGTTAGAAGCCTTGGCTAAAAAGTTGGCACAAAGTGATCTTAGTCACAGTTATTTTATCTTGGATGGTTTTTCACAGTTTAACGCTGGCGAATATCAGATCATTACTAGTTTGTTGCAAACGGCAAAACAAGTGACCGTTTCTTTAGTCTTAGATCGCCCGTATGTCCATCATGCTCCAGAAGCAAGTGAGCTTTTTTATCGCTCAGGGCAAGTGTATTATCGCTTGTATCAATTAGCACGACACGAACATGTTAAAGTTTTAGTCGATAGCTTTGCTAAACAAGATCGTGTCAGTGCTGACTTAGTTACGTTAGAAAACTATTGGATCGCTTCAAATGATTTAAAACCATTTACGTTGACCGCTAAGTTGCAAGGTGATCTACAAGTCATCGAGGCCGCTGATCGTTTAGAAGAGGTTAAATGTTTAGCAACTAAGATCCGCCAGATGGTTTTGCTTGAAGGATATCGTTACCAAGATTTTCTATTATTGACACGTCATTTAGATCCGTATAAAAATATTTTGCAACCGACATTTGAACAATTTGAGATCCCATTTTTTACCGACCTGCAAAAAAAGATGTCTGATCATCCCTTAGTTGAATTGATCCAAGCACTCTTTTTGGTCGATCAGCGTAACTATCGCTATGAAGATATGATGCGCTTGTTAAAGACAGAATTGTTATTACCAAAACATGAAGGTAAATTCATGCCATTAGCTGAGTATCGCCAAGCCCTCGATCTAGCCGAAAATCAAGTCCTTAAATTTGGTTATCGTAAAAAAGGCTGGCTAGGTGAAGCTTGGGTTTATTATCGGTTTGGAACTAGTGATTTTGGAGCTCGAACTAAAAATGAAGATGCAATCACAGTAAAGATCAATTTGATCAAAAATTATGTAAAAGAACTCTTACCACCATTTTATGAAAAGCTTGCTAGAGCTAATAGCGGAAAAGCTGCGGCTAGCTTGTTGTATGAATTTTTAGTCGCTGCAGGGGTGGTCGAACAGTTAGATGCTTGGCGTAAACAAGCTTTAAAAGTAGGGGCTGTCGATGCTTCAACGCGTGAAGAACAGGTCTGGGGGACTTTTTGTGATCTTTTAGATGAGTATGTAGAGATCTTAGGGGAGCAGCCATTTGAGCCCCAAGATTTCTTAGATCTACTTCAAGCCGGTTTTGAGGGGGCGACCTATAGTCAGGTGCCAACGACTTTAGATCAAGTTGTCATCTCTGAAAGTGGGATGGTCCAACCAAATGACAAAAAAATCGTCATGCTTTTAGGTGCTACAGACTTAGTGATGCCTGATGTTGCTGTTAGTGAAGGCTTATTTTCCGATCATGATAAGGAAATGTTGCAGCCAACCCTAAGCGAAAAAAGTTATCTTCCCGATGATACTGAACATGTTTTAGCCAATGAGCCTTTTTTGAATTACCTTGCTTTCTTGACGCCGACTCAAAAACTCTTTTTGAGCTATCCGCGTAGTGATAATGATCAGCTCGAGCTTAAATGTTCGCCATATGTTGAGCGGCTCAAACAAGCTTTAGCGCTTCCGTTAAGTTACGCCCATAAAAATGATGGGACAAATGATGCTTTGAATTATATCGGTACTAAACGGACCACAATGAGCGAACTTATCAAGGTCGAACGCCAAGCGATCACTGAACAACAAGAGTTGCCCGCAGTTTGGGATCATCTATTCCAAAGATTTCAACAAGATCCTGCGACTAAACCGTTATTTGAGCAGTTAAATCAGAGTTTGGACTATAAAAACATACCTGAACAACTGACCCCTGAAAGTGTTAAAGGCTTGTATGGCAAAGACTTAAAGACTTCGATCTCACGGCTAGAAGATTTTTATGCTAATCCGTATGAGTATTTCCTAAAATACGGTTTGGGCTTAAAAGAACGTGAGATATTTGAAATGAATGCGGCCAATACGGGGGGATACTTCCATACTTTGCTCGATACATTTTTCAAATTGCTCTTAAAAAATGGTCAAGATCTCAAAGTATTAAAGGGTCCCGAATTTGATGCCTACTTTAAAGAAAGTGTCGAGTTGACTAAACGTTTGCCGCAATTTAAGATCTTGGATAGTTCTAACCGAATGCGTTTTTTGGCGCGACAGTTAAATGCAGCCGCTAAACAAGTTGGGGGAGCGATCCACAAACAGCGACAATTTAACAATTTAAAGACGATCCAAACCGAAGCTTTATTTGGACACGTGGGCGAATTGTCTGGTCTAGCTGGGTTGCAATTCACAACGCCAAATGATCGTTTAGTGACAGTACGCGGTAAGATCGATCGGATCGACGAATTAGTTTTAGGAGATAAACATTATCTAAGTTTGGTCGATTACAAGTCAAGTGCAAAGAAGTTTGATCATGTAAAAGCTTATTTTGGCTTAGCTCTACAATTGTTGACGTATTTGGATGCTTTACTTAAAAATAAGACGACTTTAGTTAAAGGTGCGACTAAAGAGCAGATCGCTACAGCTGGGGCGATGTATATGCATCTTTACAATCCAACATTCAAACAAAAAGAGATCTATCAGACTATCTATGCAGATGAAGTGCTCAAAAAGAACAAATATAATGGGTTATTGTTAGATCAGGCCGATGTTTTAGAGGGGCTAGATGAAAGTTTGCGTGAAAGTTCAGGAAATTCATTGATCTATCCGTTTAGACGAAACAAAAATGGTAGTTATAAAGCATCAGGCGCACAATTAGTGACAAAAGCTCAGTTGGAAGCGTTGTTGTTACACAATGAAGAATTGATCAAACAAGCAACGGATATGATCTTTAGTGGACGGATCGACTTGATGCCAGCCTTGTTCAAAGATGGCTCGGCGTTACAATACACACCATATGAAGCGATCATGCAGTTTGATCCGATGTTGCCCGAAAATAATTATTACCGGCTTCCAGCAGAAAAGCCAGCCGATATTTTAAAACTTTTACAAGTTAAGGAGGAAAAATAATGGCTGAGATCAAATTTACACCTGGTCAGCTCCAGGCGATCAATGATGAAGGCAAAAATATTTTGGTTGCTGCTTCAGCCGGCTCGGGGAAGACCCGGGTGTTGGTCGAACGTGTTATCAGAAAGATCAAAGAAAAAACCGCAGTAGACGAGATGTTGATCTTGACCTTTACTGAAGCAGCAGCGCGGGAAATGAAAGAACGGATCCAAGGCGCTTTACGCCAAGCGATCAATGCTGAATCTGAGCCTGAGACTAAGCGATTTTACCTACAACAACTGACAAAACTCAATGTTGCCGATATCAGTACGATCGATGCATTTTGTTTGCGCATGGTCCAAAAATATTACTATTTAGCCCAGATCGATCCTGATTTTCGATTGTTGACTGATGAAACTGAGCGGGCTTTACTGCGCGAAAGTGTTTGGGAAGATCTCCGAGAAGAACTTTATGGGAAGTTAGATCCCTTGTTTGAACAACTGACATTGAATTTTTCTAATGACCGCAGTGATGATGGTCTGACTGAACTTGTGATGGAATTATTTGATTTTGCAAATGTCAATCCTGATCCTAAAGCTTGGCTTGAAAATTTGGCTAAAAATTATCATTTGGAAGCTGGAAATTTAGAACAAAGTGAGTTTTATCGCACTGAATTTCTTCCGTATATCAATGAGCAATTGCAAAAATTCGCTGACTATATGGAGCAAGCAACGCTGAACTTAGAGGGTATCGCTGATCCAGAAGATAAGTTAGCTAAATTAAAAGCTCTCTATCGCACAGAAGCAAAAGAGTTGTGTCAACTAGCTAAGCTTGATCTGACAAAGATCTCCTATAATGAGTTAAAAGTGACTTTAGAGGCAGTAAAATTCAAACGCGCCCCTGCAGCACGCTTAGATGATGAGCAAAAAGTGCTAAAAAATCAAGCTCAAGCTCTGCGTGATGAGACGAAAAAACAGTTGAACGAACTTTTAGTCAATTATTTTAATGCCCAAGAAAGTGAGGTCATTGAGCTATTTAAACAAGCTGAGATCTTAGCTAAGAAGGCAGCTGAAGTGGTCTTACGCTTCATGCGTCGCTATCAAGCGGAGAAAAAGCGCCGACATGTCTTAGAATTTAGTGATTTAGAACACCTGACTTTAAAGATCTTACGTCAACAAGAAGATACAAGTGTCAAAGAACTCTTGCAAGCGCGCTACCAAGAGATCATGGTTGACGAGTATCAAGATACTAATCAGCTTCAAGAAGCGATCTTGACGACTTTGGCGCAGGATAATATGTTTATGGTAGGGGATGTCAAGCAGTCGATCTATGCGTTTCGGTTGGCCGATCCGACACTGTTTTTAGGTAAATATCATAAATTTGGGCGCTCAGATGATCCAAATGAACGGATCATCTTAGCAGAGAATTTCCGCTCGGCTGAAAATATCACAGCAACGACGAACTTTATCTTTTCACAGATCATGGATCAAAAGATCGGGGAAATGGATTATGATAAAAATGCACAGTTAGTTTATGGAGCTAAAGATTATCCTAAAATGTCGCTTGTAACCGAGATCTTGCTATACACCTCGGAAGCAGATCCTTTAAATGATCCTGCTAAAAAACCATTAAAAATGCGGTGGGATCAAGAACCAGAAGCGATGGGACCTGATTTTGAGATCAATTCCAACCAAGAAGGTCAGATCGCTTTAGTGGCAAAGAAGATCAAAGAATTATATGACCAAAAGTTTGCGATCTATGACCGTGGATCAGGCCAAATGCGTCCGATCACATACGGCGATATTGCTATCTTATCAGAGACACGAACCAATCATTTATTATTATCTGAAGAGTTAAAGCGCCTAGGGATCCCATTTTATGTGCAAAAGTCGCAAAATTATTTTCAAACGACAGAATTGCGGATCATGTTGGCACTTTTAGCTTTGATCGACAATCCTTATCAAGATATCGAGTTGGCTGCAGTTTTGCGTTCGCCGATCGTGGGGCTAAAGGAAAATGAGTTAGCTTATCTGCGGATCAATGACAAGAGTGGTGATTATTTCCACGCGTTAGAAAAATTCTATCAAGACCCAAGCAATCAGAGAAAAGAACCATTTGTTCAAGCACTCTATGCTAAGATCACACGTTTTATGGAGCAGCTGCAAGGTTTTAGAGATCTCGCGCATCAAAATGAATTAGCTACCTTGATCCTGGCGATCTATGAACAGACTGGCTTTTTAGATTATGTCGGGGGTATGCCTGGGGGAGCACAACGGCAAGCCAATCTGCACGCACTTTATGAAAGAGCTGCGATGTATGAACAAAGTAGTTTTAAGGGGCTATTTCAGTTCATTGGTTTTATCAAAAAGATGCAAGAAAAACAAGATGATCTCTCAGAGGCTGTCTTAAAGACAAGTGATGATACGGTCAATATCATGACGATCCACGGCAGTAAGGGGCTCGAGTTTCCGGTCGTGTTTTTGATCGATGCGGCTAAAAAATTCAATATGCGCTCATTAGATAAAAAGTATATTTTAAGTGAAAAAGCTGGTCTAGCGATGAATTACTTAGATCAAGAGCGCCGGATCGAACATGAAACGTTGGTCAAAAATCTTGCTAAACAAACCGCTAGAAATAAGAGCGCTGCTGAAAAGATGCGCTTGTTGTATGTTGCCTTGACACGGGCCAAAGAAAAACTCTTTATCGTAGCAGGCTATGATTCACGTGAACAGGTGGAAAAATTGGTGAACAAGGCTCAAACTTCTGAATTGTTATTACCAGATGATGTGCGCGCAAATGCCAAAAACTTCATGGATTGGATCTTGCCAGCAGTTGCACGTCGAAAAAATATTGCTCAAGCATTTGAGCTCTTAGTAAACCCACCTGCAACTTTAGATGAGATACCAGCAGAATTTGAAGTGAATTTTGCTAATTACAACGATATTTTTGATGAACAACGGTTAGCGCAAGTAGATCTAACTAAGTGGTTTGATGAGCAAACAACAGCTCAAGTCAAACTTACCCCTGAGATGGTAACTAAGATCGATCAGATCCTAGCAGGAAAGTATCAACATGAAGCAGCAACTAGAACGGCTGCCTATCAAGCCGTTTCAGATATCAAGCGTTTGTTTGACGATCCTGACCTTGAGAAAATGGCCAAGATCACGCCAGAGACGACCGCTAATCGTGAAGTCGGCGATTTTAGAAAACCGCGCTTTATGACCGAAGAAGTGCGGGTGACACCTGCTGCCATCGGGACAGCTGTTCACTTGCTCTTCCAAGAATTGGATCTGACTCAGACGCCAACGGTCACGCTGATAGATGATTTATTACAACGTTTGATCGCTGATGATCTGATCACACCTGAAGTAGCTAAACAGATCGATGTTACTAAGCTCGTAGCCTTTTATGCGTCACCGTTAGGCAAAGATCTCTTAAAAAATCATACGCGAGCCAAGCGTGAAGTAGCTTTCTCAATGGTCTTGCCAGCGGGTAAAGTCTTTGACGACTTGGATGACACATTGAACGATCCGATCTTAGTCCACGGAATCATGGATGGTTATTTTATCACTGAAAATGATGAGGTCATTCTCTTTGATTACAAGACTGATCATATTTATGGTGAAGATGGGATCGAAAAGATCAAGCAGCGCTATCAGGGACAGTTAAATTTATATCAAACGGCTTTAGAACAGATCTTAAATAAACCTGTGACCCATAAATATCTTTATTTAGTTGAACTTGATCAAGCGATCGAATTACCGTGATGTAACAAAAGAAAAGCGCCTAATGTAGTCAGCGCTAGATAAATAACAAGGGACCTACTATGATACATATTTGTATCATAATAGGTCCCTTGTTTGCCTCATTTCTATGTCTTGATAATGTCGTATCCAAAAGCGGATCTAGTAAATAATAAAACCCCAAGCTAGCTGCAAAAAACGCATCTAACTTGAGGTTTTGTTATTTATTGAGTGCTAGCGTTTTTCTACGCTTAGATCAGTCTTTGTAGATGAATTTTCTTTGGAAGAACTTCACAACTTCGACGATGATGATCATTAAAGAACCAGCGCCTAAAACGATCCCCCATTGTTCTAACGCAAGTGTTGTAACATGGAAGGTGCTGTTAAAGGCTGGTACAAAAATCGTCATTGCTAATAACACAGCTGAAGCCAAGACAGCAATGTTGAAGTATTTGTTGTTGAATGTCTCCTTGGAAAAGATCGTTCCGTGGATCGATTTGGAGTTAAAGGCATGGAACAATTGGATCACACCTAGAGTTGCATACGCCATGGTCAACGCATCAGCATGAATCAGAGCTGACGATTCATGGAATGGATAGTTGATCGCGATCCAATAGACCCCAAGCGTTAGAACACCTTCTAAGATACCTTGGTAAATGATGCTTGAACCGACCCCATTAGAGAGAAAGTTCGAGCGACTACCGCGTGGTTTCTTTTTCATGATGTCTTTTTCGCCTTTTTCGATCCCTAAAGCGATCGCAGGGAAAGTATCTGTGACTAAGTTGATCCATAAGATCTGTACCGGAGCAAAGATCGACCAGTTGAGCATGGTCATCATAAAGAGTGTCAATACTTCACCTAAGTTAGCAGACAAGAGGTATTGGATCGCTTTTTGGATGTTAGAAAAGACCTTTCTACCTTCACGAACAGCTAAAATGATCGTGGCAAAGTTATCATCAGCTAAGACGATATCAGAAGCATTCTTAGATACTTCAGTTCCAGTGATCCCCATACCGACCCCGATATCCGCGGTCTTTAAGGCTGGCGCATCGTTAACACCGTCACCAGTCATCGCTACGATCTTGCCATGTGCTTGCCATGCCTTAACGATCCGCACTTTATGTTCAGGTGCAACCCGAGCATAAACTGAGTATTTAGCAACATTTTGCTTCAATTCTTCATCAGACATTGCATCTAGATCGCGCCCGGTGATCACGCCACTTTCATCGTCTGGTTGGATGATACCTAGGCGGATCGCGATCGCTCTAGCTGTATCTTTGTGGTCACCGGTGATCATAAGTGGACGGATACCAGCTGATTTAGCTTCAGCGACTGCATCTTTGACTTCGGGTCTTTGGGGATCGATCATCCCGATCATTCCGGCAAAGATCAAGTCATTTTCAAAATTATCAGATGTTGCTTCGCGCTTTTCTTCTTCTTCAGTCAAAGGCTTATATGTAAAGCCTAAAACACGTAAAGCTTCAAGCGCTAATTCTTGATTAGTGTTTAAGATCTTATCTTTATCAGCTTGAGTGATCGGTCTTATTTCACCGTTATCTTCGATCCTAGTCGTTCGTTGCAAGATCTCATCAACGGCCCCTTTGGTCATCAAATAACGTTGGCCAGCATGAGAAACGATCGCTGACATCATTTTACGTTCAGAATCAAAGGGGATCGAGTTGGTTCGCAAAAAATCATTTTGGACTTGCTTAACGTCCATTTGACGATCCAAATAATATTGGATCAAGGCCGTTTCAGTCGGATCACCTACTAAGCCATCAGGTGTTTCTTGACTATCGTTAGCTAAGATCATGATCTGGGCTAGCCGTTTTTGGGGTGAGACTTGAAAAGCATCGGCTGATATCAAGTTATGATCAGTATAGAGCTGTTCAACTGTCATCTTATTTTGGGTCAAAGTCCCAGTCTTATCGGAGGCAATGATCTCAGTTGTTCCTAAAGTTTCGACTGCGGGTAATTTACGGACCAGCGCATTGCGTTTGGCCATCGTCTGAGTACCTAAGGCAAGCGTGATCGTTACGATCGCAGGTAGGCCTTCAGGGATCGCAGCTACAGCAAGTGAGATCGCTGTTAATAACATATCTAAGACGGATTCACGCCCCGTCATGACCCCAAAGACAAAGATCACGACCGCGATGATCAAGATCAAAACAGTTAAGACCTTGCTCAAATGGGTGATATTTTTTTGCAGGGGAGTTACGGAGTTGTCAACTTCATCTAACATGGTAGCAATATGCCCAACTTGAGTCTGCATGCCTGTGGCAAAGACGACTGCTTCGGCGGTACCATATGTGACGCTAGTGTTCATAAAGCACAAGTTGCTTTGCTCGCCTAAAGGAGGTTCTTTTTCATTCAAGACGCTACTGTCTTTTTCAACAGGAACCGACTCGCCCGTTAAAGCAGCTTCTTCGATCTTGAGCGAAGAAGATTCGAGGATCCGCATATCGGCTGGGACGATATCGCCAGCTTCGAGCAAGACGATATCTCCTAAAACGATCTCATCACTTTTAACTTGCATGACCACACCATTGCGTTTGACACGTGAATAAGGAGTCGTCATTTCTTGTAAAGCATCGATCGCATTTTCAGCCTTGGCTTCTTGAAAAACTCCAAAGACCGCATTTAAGATCACCACTAAAAAGATGATCAAAGCATCGGATACTTCACCTGCAAGCATGGCAACTAGGGCAGCGACCATCAAGATCACGATCATCAAGTCTTTGAATTGAGCGATGAACTTTTGAAGTAAAGTTGTATGCTTCTTTGATTCTAAAACGTTAGGACCGTATTTTTCTTGACGTGCTTTGACCTCAGCATCAGTCAAACCATTAGCTGAACTTTTTAATTCAGCAAGTGCCTGTTCTCCAGTAAGTTGATAATATTTCGTTTTCAATCACGAAATTCCTCCTTTAATATGATTATTAGGTTACAGGCTTATCGTATCACACTTACTCATTAAAAAGAAATTATCCGCTAGTAAATTAATTGTAAATTTTATGTAAAAAATTATAAATTAGGGCAAAATAAATCCACATGTGCACACCTGACAGGGGCCCATGTGGAGCTATTTGTATTCAATTAATTGAACTTTTCCCGGGTTATCAGCAAAATCTCGCGAGTGATCCTGCAGTTAAGATATCCCGGTCAGAGCTCCACTAGTATGTCATGTGGTGCTCAATTATTTAGCAGCTTTTTCAGCTTCTTCGCGTTCCTTTAAGAAACTCAATACAGCTTGATGTTCTGCACGACGCTTCTTAACGTTTTTGTTGTTAACTGGGCGGCGGTCGTTACCAACGCCTACGTGTGTATTTTGTGACATGGTAGTCCCTCCCTTCATTACTCATGCAACTTTATATTTTAGCGAAAAACTTCTTAAATATCAAGGGTAAATTATAGTAGTTCTTTAAAAATAAGGGTTCTATGGTATAATTAGCGAAAGATTTGAGTAGAAAGAATGAATTGAAATGAGTATTTTAGAAGTAACAGATCTCTCGATGAGTTATGCAGATAAACAACTTTATGATCAAGCTTCATTTGTCTTGAACAAAGAAGATCATATGGGAGTTATCGGCCAAAACGGTGCCGGGAAATCGACCTTGATCCGTTTGATAACAGGTCAGACACTACCTGATGCAGGCCAGATCAAATGGCAACGTGGCAAAAAGATCGGTTATCTCGATCAATATGCTGAATCAGCGCATGATCTGACTATTGGGGCCTTTTTGCAAAGTGCTTTTAAGAAATTATACGAGATCGAAGCTAAACAAGCTAAGTGCTATGCTGATTATGCCACTACTTTTGATGATGCTTTATTGACTAAAGCGGGTAAATATCAAGAACAGTTAGAAGCCGCTGATTTTTATGGCTTAGATGTCAAGATCGATCAAGTCATGACCGGACTAGGGATCGATGTCTTGGGAAAAGAGCGTCAAGTCAGCAGTTGTTCTGGCGGGCAACGTTCTAAGATAATTTTAGCTAAATTATTATTGGAAGAACCGGATGTCTTGTTACTAGACGAACCGACAAACTATTTGGATACGGAACATATCGAATGGTTGATCGGTTATCTAAATGAATTTTCTGGCTGCTTTATGGTCATCTCCCACGATTATGACTTTTTAGAAGCGATCACCAATACGATCATTGATGTAGCATTTGGCAAGATCACGAAATATACAGGTAGTTTCCAAGCTGCGATCAAACAAAAAGAAGTCAAAAAAGAAGTTCAGCTCAAAGCTTATGAAAAACAACGGCGGCAGATCGAAAAAGATGAAGCGTATATTCGTAAAAATAAAGCGGGAACACGAGCTGCAATGGCCAAGTCACGGCAAAAAAGACTAGATAAATTAGAGCGCTTGACGCCACCAAGTGATAATCTCCAAGCTCATTTCAACTTCCCATATCTAGAACTGCTTTCAAGTGCGACTTTGCGAGTCAAAAAATTATCAGTGGGGTATAACAAACCATTGCTCGAACCAGTGACATTTTCAATGAGTCACGGGGAAAAAGTCGTGCTTAAGGGATTTAACGGGGTCGGAAAATCAACGTTGATCAAATCGATCTTAGGCAAGATCAAAACTTTTGGCGGGACAGCTCAATTTGTTGACGCTGCTGTGATCAATTATTTTACTCAGGAATTAACATGGCAAGATCCAAACCAAACTCCGCTCCAAGTCTTACAAGATGCCTATCCTAAGCTTGAGCCCAAAACGATCCGGCAACGCTTAGCTCGTGCAGGGATCAATGCAGCTAATACACTCAAACCGATGAAATTGTTGAGTGGAGGCGAACAGACCAAGGTCAAACTGTGTTTATTGGAATTAAAGCCAAGTAATTTCTTGATCTTAGATGAACCGACAAACCACCTTGATGATGAGACGAAGCAAGCGTTGAAACAAGCCTTGATGAATTTCCCAGGAAATGTTTTGCTAGTTACCCACGAAGCTTCATTTTATGCTGGCTGGGTCGATAAGATATTTGATGTGGAAAATATTCAACTAAAGCGCTGATAAAGTTGACATTTTACAGGCTTATCCTTATATTGAATTAAGGTCAATTAGTTAAGAAAGGATCACTTTAAATTATGAAAAAAGCAAGTTGGATCCATTGGGCAGTTGCAATTATTTTAGTTGGACTTGCGGGATATAGTGCGGTATATATTCACCGTGCCGAAGAAAAAAACGCGCTAAAAGTTGAGCGCCAAGCAAAACTTGATAAGCAAGAAGAAAAACGAAAAAAAGAGCTTTTACGGGAACAAAAAAAGCATATGCAAACACCGATCGATTGGCAAAAGCCTTCAGAGACGCTGCCATATCCTGAGGTGAGTCAAGCTATCAAAGCTAAAAAGCTCGATCAAAAGATCTGGTTATTGGTCTCACCAAATAAACAACGCGTTTACGTGCGTCAGGGGCCATATACTTTATACACGATGTATGCTTCGATCGGGAAAAATTTTGAAAATGTTAAGAATTATCAGGAAACACCGACTGGAGATTTTAAGCTCCAAAAGGAACGCGGTGAAGAATTCTACGATGCGACAAAGGGCTATGGGGCTAAATACTGGACATCATTTAGAGGACATGGTGCCTATCGCTTTGAGTCAGTACCGTTTGATCAAGATGGGAAAGTTATCGAAAGTCAAGCTAAATTGTTAGGCCAAAAGGTGACCAAAAAACACAATATCAAAGCGTATGGGAGTATTCGTTTGAGTGTAGCTGATGCTAAATGGATCATGGATAATCTTCCGGCTAAAACAAAAGTCGTGGTCGAAGATAATGAGCCCAAGCATGATGCTTGGGAGTATATGAAAGATCAATAAATTTGAGATATTTAGTTAGATCGATCTGAGATCTGGTAGCTAAAAAGAGGTTAATATCGATATTTTTTCGATGTTAACCTCTTTTATTAGCCGTTGATCACGACTTTAGTACCAGTTTTTAAGTTTTCTGACATCCATTTTGAATCAGGCACGCTCAGACGAATACAACCGTGTGAAGCTGCCGTTTTCCCTAGCTTTTTAGCTTCTTTGACATTGTAATTGCCTGAAGCATCGGTTGGGACCGAATGGAAGAGATAGATCCCATGGTCTTTAAAAGAGACCCAATTATTAGCTCCTTCATTTAGAGATGCATTGTAAAATGAATCGCCCCGCTCTGGTTCGATGTAAAAAGTTCCAGTCGGAGTGTAGCTTTCGTATTTGCCAGTTTCTTCATCATGATGATAGCTTCCACCAGACGAATACATTGTGTAGATCACTTTAGCGCCTGACATTAGGTAAGTCCGATTCTTTTTGAGATCGACTTTGACCCAAAAATCATTGACTTGATCCAAATCAGGATAAGGTTTGGTTTCAGAAGACTTTTGCCAATCGATCGGAGTTTGCATGGTCGTACTCTCAGAATCAGTTGTTTTTTTGGCAGTTGTAGCTTTAGTTGCTTGATTTTTTTCAGTTATTTGTGCTTGAGTCGTTGTTGAAGCAGGGGCTTGCTTAGTTACACGGTAGATCAAAAAGGCATCGCAGATGATCACTGCAATAGCAAGGCTCAAATAAAAGCGAGAACTTTGTGGTTTCATAGTTTAGTCTATCCTATTCTTTAGTAAGTATTGTCATTGTCTATTATACTGGTTTCTTTAATTAATTGTAGTAGCATTAGGAAAAATTAAGGTGTAAACTTTTAAAGTGTCAGGAAGGATATGATAAATTATGAATGAACAAGCATGTACGACGATCTTAGTAGGAAAGAAGGCCACGATCGATGGGTCGACGATGATCGCGCGTAATGACGATACGTTTTTACCACTGACACCACAGCGCTTTATCATGCAAAAAGCAGTGCATGGACGTCATGAAATGTGGCGCTCAACGCAAAATGGGTTTGAAGCTCCACTGCCAGCTGATGGTTATCGGACGACGATGACACCAAATGTTGATGTTAAAGGTTTAGGCTATTTTGGTGAAAGTTCGATCAATGAAAAAAATGTTGCAATGTCAGCGACCGAGTCTGTCTATGGCAACCCGCTAGCTCTAGCCCACGATCCTTTTGTCGTAGATGGTCTAGCGGAGGATTCTTTACAATCAATGGTCGCACCATTTATCACTTCAGCTAGGGAAGGTGTTTTATATTTAGGCGAATTGATCAAAAAATATGGTTCACCTGAAGGAAACGGCGTCTTGTTCGCTGATAAAGATGAAGTTTGGTACATGGAGATCGTAACGGGACATCATTGGGCAGCCACGAGGATCCCTGATGATGCATATGCGATCGCTGCTAATCAAGTTGCACAAGATTACATAGATTTTAATGATCCACAAAACTATTTGTGGTCAGAAGGCTTACAAGAATTTGTGGAAAAATACCACTTGAATCCTGATAAGTCGACGTTTAATTTCAGAAAGATCTTTGGGACTGACAATGAAAAAGATCGGCATTACAATACGCCCCGTGTATGGTATGGGCAACGTTATTTTAACCCAGAGATCCAACAAGATCCACGATCAAGTGACTTGCCATTTATCTGCCGTTCTAAGCGCTTATTGAAAGTTGAGGATCTGACATACGTTTTGGCTTCACACTATAACGAAACTAAATACGATCCTTTGGGGCACGGAAGTCAAGCCGACAAGCTCAAATTTCGGCCGATCTCATTGAATCGGACTCAAAATTCGCATGTTTTACAGATCAGAAATGATGTTTTCACTAAGAATGCAGCGTTGATGTGGATCTGCTTTGGGGTGCCAACCTTTACCCCATATGTGCCATTCTATACGAATGCGACTGATACTGATCCAAGTTGGAGTCAAACGCCATTGGAGTATGATATCACCAGTGCTTATTGGATGTATCGAACATTATCGATGCTGACTGAATCACATTATGCCCAATTCGTGCAAAAAAATCGTGATTATTTGATCAAAACACGTGAAGTTTTACACCGTTTGATCAGTGAGATCGACAATGGAGTAGCCGATTTGAATGGGGAAGAAGCAACGGCATATTTGACCAAAGAAAATTACCGGATCGTAGCTCAGATGCGAGAGTTGACGATGGAAGCGATCGCTGATTGCGTTACTGGTGGTTTAGAATTATCGAAACTTACTTTCGATATGGATAAGAATCTTTAAAGTCGTGATATAAAATTTTGTAATTTGTGGATTTTTTGTGTAGAATGTTCACTAAGATTTAATTGGGATGTGAAATAATGGAAATCAAGGTCAGTGATTTTATCACAGCAGTCACAGAAGAAAAATTTAATCGAGATGCGATCTTAGCTACACTTGCACAAGTTGAAGATCTAGGAATTGCAGATAGTTTAGCTCCGATCATGGAAAAAATGATGGATGCGATCAAGCAAGATCAACTGGAACAAGCAGAGCTCTCGATCGAAGGTAGTGACGAACCGATCCAGATCCGGCTTGAGACTGGGATCATCAATTTACCATTTGAAAATATCAATCGGGTCGCTAATTTCTTTGATGAACTTGAAGACAGTGTACCAGTAAATGTCTATTTGGTAGTCGTATCACCTGATTTGAATGCTTCCGGGCTACATATCATGCAGATCTGTCCGGCCAGTGATTTTGTCCGTGGACAAGGTCAAGATGCAGTGCTAGTCGCTGTAGCTGAAAGCTTGAAAAAGATCCAAGAAAATGAAGCACAAAAAGAAAAAGTGACAGCTAAATAAATCAAAGTTCCAAACTTCGAGCGGAGTTTGGAACTTTTTGATATAAAAGTAATTTAATAATAAAGTATCAGTTAGGTTAGTTTTTTATAATTTTTTTTGGGTAAAAAAGTCAGTATTAGTAGTGGTTCTAGCGGATAGATAAAAATTTATCAAGAAAATATTAAAAAACTTATTGACAAATTAAAGAAATAAAGATAATATCAAAGCAACAAAGATAACTAAATATTTAAAGACGTTGATGAGAAGAGTAGTCTGTTGGAGTAGATAGACAGAGACCCTCGGTTGCTGAAAAGGGGGATCGAAAGAGGAGATGAAGATGAGCTCGGAGTCTGATCGTTGGTGCAAGCTTGCGGTCCGTTTTAATGCGATATAATTTGAGACTACTGATTTAGAGTTAGTAGTTGATGAGTCTACTTTTGTGAAGAAGTAGAAAAATAAGGTGGTACCGCGAGTTTTCGTCCTTTTAGGGATGGAAGCTTTTTTTTTACCCTAATTTTAAAATTAACGATGAGAAAGTAGTGATCAAATGATTGAATTTAAGCAAGTTTCAAAGACTTTTGCGACCGCCAGTGGTCAAGTTGCTGCGGTCAAAAATGTTGATCTGACCATCAACGCGGGTGAAGTTTATGGGATCGTCGGTTTTTCTGGCGCTGGTAAAAGTACTTTAGTCCGCATGTTAAATGGCTTAGAGACACCGACTAGCGGTGAAGTGATCATCAATGGTAAGCGGATCGATAATTTAAAAGGCAAAGAGTTACGTGATCAAAGAAAGAAGATCGGTATTATTTTTCAACATTTTAACCTCTTGTGGTCACGGACTGTTTTAGAAAATATTGAATTTCCGCTAGAATTAGTAGGGGTCGCTAAAGAAGAACGGCGCAAGAAAGCTAAGCATTTAGCAGAATTAGTTGGTTTAGGTGAACGGATCAATGCCTATCCGTCCCAGCTTTCTGGGGGTCAAAAGCAGCGAGTCGGGATCGCCCGTGCTTTAGCGACTGATCCAGATATTTTGATCTCAGATGAAGCGACCAGCGCACTTGATCCCCAAACGACAGATGAAGTTTTAGATCTGTTAGATGAGATCAACGAAAAACTTAATTTGACGATCGTGATCATCACCCATGAAATGCATGTTATTCGTCGCTTAGCTGATAAAGTTGCAGTGATGGAAAATGGCCAAGTGATCGAAGAAGGTCCGGTATCAGAAGTCTTCACGCATCCAAAAGAAGAGTTGACTAAACGCTTTGTCAGTGCGGAAGTCGATACCAAACAAACAACTGATGTCAAACAAGTTGTTACCAACTTACTTGAGAAAAATCCACAAGGCAAGTTAGTTGAGCTCAAGTTCCATGGTCAACAAGTTGAACGTCCTGTGATCAATGAATTGAGTAAAAGTTTCCCTGAATTAGAGATCAGCATCTTAGAAGGCTCGATCCACCAATTAGCGGACAAGGGGACGATCGGATCATTGTTCGTTCAACTAGTGGGACCAGCTGAACAACTCAAAGAAGCATTGACTTTATTAGAAAAACTCCAAGTAGAAGCGAAGGTGATCGAACATGGATAGTCGAGGTTTAGCATCATATTTTGAATTTAAAAATGTGAACTGGCCCAATCTTTGGGCAGCCACTTGGGAAACAGTTTGGATGACCGTTGTTTCAGTGGCGATCGTAGCAGTTTTAGGATTACTATTAGGTTTGTTACTTTATGAAACATCAGATAGTAAGAGTTTTGCAGTTAGAGCTTTAAATTGGATCGTAGCATTGTTCGTCAATGTTTTCCGCTCGATCCCCTTTATCATCTTGATCGTCTTGTTACTACCAGTTACCCAAGTAATTGTTGGGGCGATCACAGGTGCTAAAGCTGCGATCCCATCGTTAGTCATTTCAGCAGCTCCATTTTATGCTCGGCTAGTTGAATTAGCCTTCCATGAAGTTGATGGGGGCGTGATCGAAGCGGCTGATGCGATGGGCGCAACCAAATGGCAGATCGTTTATAAAGTTTTGATCCCCGAAAGTTTACCAGCTTTAGTTTCTGGGATCACAGTTACAGCGATCTCATTGATCGGATATACGGCCATGGCTGGGGCGATCGGAGCTGGTGGTTTGGGACAGTTGGCCTATACTGATGGGTTCCAATCTTACAACAATGCGATCACTTTAGCTGCCACAGCAGTGATCGTGGTCATCGTCTTTGTATTCCAATATCTAGGCGACTTTTCAGTTCGCAAGATCGACAAGCGTTAGTTAGTAATTATAAAAAATAATCATTTATGGAGGAGATCAATATGAAAAAAAGTATCAAACGTTTATTAGGTGTTACAGTTGCAGCGACAGCCTTGCTTTTAGGAGCGGCTAATACAGCTAAAGCCGACACGACTTTGACTGTCGGGGCTTCAGCTGAACCACATGCTAAGATCTTAGAACATGTGAAGCCAGAATTGAAAAAACAAGGCGTTGATCTAAAAGTTAAAGTTTTTAATGACTATATCTTGCCAAACAAGGCTTTAGCTAATAAAGAATTGGATGCAAATTACTTCCAACACGTACCATTTTTAGATAACTGGAACAAGAAAAATAATGGCTCTTTGATCAATGTTGGTGGTGTTCACCTCGAACCGATCGGGGTCTATTCCAAGAAATATAAGAGTCTAAAGGACTTACCAAAGAACGCGACAGTTTATGTTTCAAGTAACGTTGCTGACTATGGGCGTGTATTAAAGATCTTTAAAGACGCTGGGTTGATCACCTTGAAAAAAGGAACCAACTTGACGAATGCAACTTTTGAAGATATCAAAACTAACAAGAAAAACATCAAATTCAAACACACATTTGAAGCTAAATTGATGCCTAAACTTTATGAATCAAACGAAGCTGATGCAACAGTCATCAATGCTAATTATGCAGTTCAAGCCGGGATCGATCCTACTAAAAAGGCGATCGCATTAGAAAAGAAGAATTCACCTTATGTAAATATCATTGCTGTTCGTAAGAGTGAAAAGAACAACAAAGCGATCAAGAAATTAGTCAAAGTTCTTCAATCCAAATCAACTCAAAAATGGATCGAAAAAGAATTTGATGGCGCTGTGATCCCCGCAATTAAATAATTGCTCTAAAGCACCTAGGCTTATGCGTCTAGGTGCTTTTTGCTCAAAAAAATGATATGATTGTCTATAGTAGAAACGAGACTGGACTTTGACGGTTACTGTGATAGAGCTATGAGTGCCAGAATCAATAAGATAACTATTTTTGAATGGAGATGGAGTTAATATGTCTAGTGGTCAGGCGATAACGAATCTGATCATCATCTTAATTGTTTTTTATTTTGCTGCTTTCTTTGTCGCGGCAGAGTTTGCGATCGTATCGGTACGTAAAAGTGCGATCGAAAGTGCGTTAGAAAACGAGGAAGGTAACCAACGAAAGCTAAAATTAGCCTTGAAGATGGTCACCAACATGAATGAGTATCTTTCAACGACTCAGGTGGGGATCTCGACGACAGGGATCATTTTAGGTTGGATCGGGGCTGATACCTTGACCAAGATCTTGACGGATGTTTTAGGCTTTATGCCGATCAACCATGCGACAACGGTGGCGATCAGTGCAGTCTTGGGGGTCGTGATCTTAACATATCTTGAAGTGGTCGTAACAGAGATCGTACCTAAAAATATCAGTATCGATATGCCATTAAAAGTGATGATGTTTATTGTAACGCCATTGCACTACTTCCACGTGGCATTTTACCCATTTGTATGGTTGCTAAATGCCTCGGCATCTGGGATCGTGCGCTTAGTCGGTTTAAAACCAGCGGGTGAAGGCCAAGATGTCTTATCGCAAAGTGAGATCTTGAGTATTTCACGCAATGCAGTGACTGGTGGTGCGATCGATAAAGATGATTTTGTATATATGCAACGTGCTTTTGAGTTCAACGATAAGGTCGCTAAAGATATCATGGTCGACCGAACGAGTTTAGAGGTCGTTGATATCACAGATACAGTGCATGATGTGATCGAAAAGTATCTACACAAAAAGTATACGCGCTATCCGGTAGTGGCAAATAACGATAAAGATAAGATCTTGGGCTATGTTTATATCTATGATATGATCCGCCAAGCCCAAGTTGATGATACAGTTCGGGTAAGCAAATTGATGCGAACGATCATCACAGTCCCAGAGGTTACTCCGATCCAAAAATTACTTCAAAGTATGGTCCAAAAGCAAACGCCGATCGTGGTCGTGTTAGATGAATACGGTGGAACTAGTGGGATCGTAACTGATCGTGACATCTATGAAGAATTATTTGGCACTGTGCGTGATGAAGCTGATGATGTTATCCAAGAAGATATCGTGGATAATCATGATGGGACCTATCGTGTTTCAGGTAAAACGACCCTTTATGATTTCCAACGCTTCTTTGATTTTTATACCAACGATTTCCAAGAAGCTGAGAGTGTAACGATCGCAGGTTATCTTTTGGAAAATTATAAAGTTGAATTGGGGACAGTCATCACTTTGGGCGACTTCGATATCAAAGTTACTGATTTTAGCCGAAACTATATCGAATGGATGGAAGTCAGTCCACATCAAGACACTGAAGTAAAAACTGAGAGTTAAACAATTAGAAGAGATCAAGGATGCAACTTGGTTTCTTCTTTTTTAAAACTTAAAAAGTTGTTCAAAATATAATTTAATGAGGTGATCTAATGATAAAAGTAGCAGCTGCTGTGATCGTTTCGGATGGTAAGATCTTAGCTGCCAAACGAAAAAATGAACGCCTTGGCGGAGGCTTTTGGGAATTTCCTGGTGGTAAACTCGAGCCAGGTGAAACACCTAAACAAGCTTGTCAAAGAGAGGTTGCCGAAGAGTTAGGCGATCAATGTGAAGTGCTGGAGCGAATCGAGGTCTCACGGCATTTTACGACGCCATATGGTGAATTAGAGATCGATTTTTTTTGGACCAAACTAAAGACATATAATTTAAAATTAGTGGCAGCTAGTGAGTACCGGTGGTTGACACCCGAGCAACTAGCAAGTGTTACGTGGCTCAAGCCCTCTGAACCAGTTTTAGAGGTCATCAAACAAACAGATCTGAGGAAATTTGAATGAGTGAAGAATTTAAAAATGCGATCTTAGCTGGCTTATATGATAGCAAATATGCACCTAAGTTAGAGGGACCAGCGCCTAAATTATTGACTAATCAGCCAACTGAAACTTTATGGAGTCACTTACAACAAGAACTATTGACGTGTGATCATTTTGTCCTAGCACCAGCATTTTTGACCGTTGACATGCTAGTGCCATTAAAGGCCATTTTGGCACGCATAGCCAAAAAAGGTGTGACAGGAACGATCTTAACGGCTGATTATTTGAATTTCAATACGCCTGCCGTATTTACAGAGCTGTTAAAATTACCCAATGTTAAGACTAAGATCGTGACTAAAGAAGCCTTCCATATGAAAGGGTACTTCTTTTGGCATGGATCACAACAAACGGCTTACGTAGGAAGTGCTAATTTTACGCGAAATGCCTTGTTGAAAAACTGTGAATTGACGTTGCGGGTGACTAGCGAAGAACAAGCCGATCTTACCCAACAATTAGCGCTGATCTTGAAACATCTAGCTGAAGATGCACTTACTTTGACGACTGACTGGATCAAAGCTTATCAAGCACGCTACCGACCACCGGTGAGCACAGCTGCGCCTAAAAATAACAAACTGCTACCTAATCGAATGCAAAAAGAAGCATTACAGCAATTAGCTAACTTACGAGCTCAGGGGAATACTAAGGGGTTAGTGGTCTCAGCTACAGGAACGGGGAAAACTTATTTAGGGGCTTTTGATGTTAAAGCTTATGCTCCTAAGCGCTTTTTATACATCGTTCATCGTGAACAGATCTTAGAAAAGACTAAAGCTAGTTTTCAAAAGGTTATTGGTGGTCCGGCTAGTGATTTTGGGACATACTCGGGTAAAAAACATGAAACCGAGGCTAAATATTTATTTGCGACAGTCCAATCACTGGCTAAAGATGAGGCTTTGGAACAATTTTTGCCGACTGAATTTGATTACATTTTGTTTGATGAAGCCCACCATTTAGGGGCACCGATTTTTCAAAAAGTAATGGCTCATTTTACGCCGGCTTTTTGTTTAGGAATGACTGCAACGCCAGAACGAATGGACGATTTTAATGTGTATCGTAGCTTTGATTACAATCTGGCTTATGAGATATCCTTAGACGAAGCTTTGACGACTGAATTATTATGTCCGTTTGATTATGTAGGTGTGATCGATTATGAGTTTGAAGGAGAAATGATCACGGAAAAAACACCGCTCAAACAGTTAACTGCTCCTGAGCGCGTTACCCATATTCTCAAGCAATTAGAATATTATGGTAGCACTAAAAGTCGGGGTGGCTTAGTTTTTTGTAGTCGCCAACAAGAAGCAAGGGCACTGGCGAAAGCTTTTACAGCTGCTGGGTATCCCAGTCAAGCTTTGACCAATGAAGATAGTGTTATCAAAAGAGACGAAGCAGTTGCACGTTTAGAAAGTGGAGTCTTAAAATATTTGATCTCAGTTGATATCTTTAATGAAGGGATCGATATCCCGTGTGTTGATCAGATAATTTTGTTACGCGATACTCGTTCAAAGATCGTTTTTACTCAACAATTAGGCCGAGGGTTAAGATTATTTCCCGGGAAAACGAGCACCTTGATCTTAGATTTTATCGGTAACTACCAAAATAACTATCTGATCCCCCAAGCTCTGACCAATGACCGTTCTTTGAATAAAGATCGTTTGGTCGCTGACTTAAAAGAGCAGGTCGTCTATGGCTTATCAACGATCAATTTTGATGAGATCGCCTATCAAAAGATCTTAGCTGTGATCGCCAGAACTAAATTTGATTCCCTCAAGCATCTAAAAGAAGCCTATCTTGAATTATCACAAAAATTAGGGCGCATACCGATGCGACGCGATTTTTATCGCAATAGTCAATTAGATCCGCGGATCTTTACCCAGGGAAATACCTTAGTCAGCTATGCTGATTTTTTAGATAAGCTAGGAGTAAGTCAAGAGCTATCCTGCTATGCTACGCAAGTTATTGCTTTTTTAGAAAAAGAATTGATGAATGGGATGCGTAAACATGAACTATTGCTGTTACAACAACTATTGTTGGCTGAAATAACGCAAGAAGACTATCGCAAGCTCTTAGCTAAAGCAGGGTGTTATGTGGATGATGAAGTCTTGGCTTCGGTAAATTCTATCTTGTCATTGCGCTTTTTTGAAGTCAAAGCAGGCAAGAAATTACGTTCCGAAACGTATGGGGCTAAACCTTTGATCACATTTGAGCAGGGAAAATATCGGCTAAATAACGCATTTAGTATGGCTTTATCCCAGCTAGCATTTAGACAACACGTTGAAGATATTATTGAAACGGGGCTGTTGTTGAGTAAAGAGTATCAACCTCAAAAACGCTTTACGCTATATCAAAAATATACGCGTAAAGACGTATGTCGCTTGTTAGATTGGCCTAAAGATATCAGTGCCCCGCTCTATGGGTATCGTGTGGTCGATGATGTGTGTCCGATTTTTATCACTTACCAAAAGGAAAAAAAGAGTTATCAAAATACATTGACAGCTGACCGTGCGATCCGCTGGTATACGCGAAGTCCTAGATCATTAGCGTCAAAAGAAGTGACAGAACTCTTGGCAGGTGTTAAGACCGGGACACCGTATGTCAAATTGCCACTCTTTATCAAACCAAGTGATGCTTTTGGGGCTGAATTTTACTATGTTGGGGAAGCCAAGATCATCGCCAAAAGCGTGCATGAAGTTGAACTAGGTGCTAAAAATAAACCTAAAAAAGCAGTTGCAATGGATCTGCTCTTTGAACAGCCACTTTCATTTGAAATAATGGAAAAACTTCAGGGAGTTTCGGCAGATTCCGAAGATTAGAAAAAAATTTCGGTAAAATTAAAGATTTTTCCAAAAAATAAGGTGAGAAAAACTTGCAATTATAAAGATTTTTTTGTAAATTATAATACAATATAATAGTTTAAAACAAAGGAGAGTTTACGATGTCCAATTGGGATACTAAGTTTACAAAAAAAGGTTTAACGTTTGATGACGTGTTATTGATACCGGCGGAAAGTAATGTTTTGCCAAATGAGGTCGATTTGAGTGTTCAGCTCGCAAAAAATTTGAAATTAAATATCCCAATCATCAGTGCTGGTATGGATACAGTTACTGAATCTTCAATGGCGATCGCAATGGCACGCCAAGGTGGTTTAGGTGTTATCCATAAAAATATGACGATCGAGCAACAAGCCGATGAAGTCAACAAGGTAAAGCGTTCTGAAAGTGGCGTTATCATTGATCCATTCTTCTTGACTCCAAAGCACACTGTTGCTGAAGCTGAAGGGTTGATGACTAAATATCGTATCAGCGGAGTGCCGATCGTTGAATCTATGGATAGTCGTAAATTCTGTGGGATCATCACAAATCGTGATATTCGTTTTGTGTCTGATCACAATATAGAGATCGGAGAAGTTATGACCAAGGATAACTTGATCACTGCACCAGAAGGCACATCTTTAGAAAAAGCTGAAGCGATCTTACAACAACACAAGATCGAAAAATTACCGATCGTCAATGAAGCTGGTGAATTAACAGGTTTGATCACGATCAAGGATATCGAAAAAGTTGTTGAATTCCCAGCTGCTGCTAAAGATGAACATGGTCGCTTGTTAGTTGCTGCTGCTGTGGGGGTAACAAGTGATACATTTGAACGGGCAACTGCTTTATTGAACGCTGGGGCTGATGCTTTAGTCATTGATACAGCTCATGGACATTCAGCTGGTGTTATCCGCAAGATCAAAGAGATCAGAGAACATTTCCCAGATGCAACTTTGATCGCCGGAAACGTAGCCACAGCTGAAGCGACACGTGCTTTGTTTGATGTGGGTGTTGATGTAGTTAAAGTTGGTATCGGACCAGGTTCTATCTGTACGACTCGTATCGTGGCTGGGGTCGGTGTTCCACAATTAACAGCGATCTATGATGCTGCTAGTGTAGCTCGTGAATATGGTAAAGCGATCATCGCTGACGGTGGGATCAAGTATTCAGGTGAGATCGTCAAAGCGATCGCAGCTGGCGGGAATGCTGTTATGTTAGGTTCAATGTTAGCTGGTACTGATGAAGCACCAGGTGAAACGATCATCTACGAAGGACGTCGTTTCAAGACATATCGTGGTATGGGGAGTTTAGGTGCAATGGATTCGACCCACGGTTCATCTGATCGTTACTTCCAAAGTGGTGTCAATGAAGCTAACAAGTTAGTTCCAGAAGGTATCGAAGGTCGTGTTGCTTACAAAGGTAGCGTAGCAGACATCATCTACCAAATGGATGGTGGTCTACGCGCGGGTATGGGTTACGTAGGTGCAGCTAACTTGAAAGATCTAAATGACAATGCTCAATTTGTTCAGATCACAGGTGCTGGATTACGTGAATCACATCCACATGATGTACAGATCACAAAAGAAGCGCCAAACTATTCAACTCGTTAATGCAAGAAATAAGCTAATGCGGAACTCACTAGGATGCGTATTTTGCATCGTAGTGAGTTCCGCATTTTTACGTGGCATTTAATTGTCGTAGCTATTATTTTAAAGCCTAAAAAAACGCCGTTATTGGCGTTTTTTAGTTATTTTTTTTGGACTAATTGTCCGTCCGTTAGCTCATAGATCTTGTCAGCTTGTTCGATCAAGCGAAGATCATGCGTCACAGTAATGACAGCTTTATTTTGTTGCTTGGCTAAGACTTGTAAGATCGTCCCAACTTTTTTGACGCGCTGACTATCTAACGCTGCTGTTGGCTCATCGGCTAAAATGATCTCAGGATCAGTATATAAAGCACGTGCGATCGCGGCGCGTTGACTTTGACCACCGGAAAGTTCATTGGGATATTTATCTTTAAGTTCAGCGATCTCAAGGTGAGCTAATAGCCGTTCAAGATCAGCTGAACTTAGATTGCCTGTCTTTTTGACCCGATCGACCAGTTCAAATTGTTCTTTGAGCGTTAAATAAGGGACGAGATTATGAGCTTGTAAAACAAACCCGATCTGCTCCAAGCGAAGTTGTTCTCTTTCTTTGTTGCTATAAGTGGCGATCTCTTTACCATTGATCAAAACAGAGCCACTGCTAGGACTTAAAATATTGCCGGCAATTGTTAAAAAAGTACTTTTGCCAGAACCAGAAGGCCCCAAGATCAAGACAAATTCACCTTTATCAGCTGAAAAATTGATATCTTTAAGGGCATGGACTTTAGCTGAACCACTACCAAAATATTTATTAACATTTTTAAATTCGATCACTGACATAAAATCAACCTCCGATCGCTTGGGCTGGATCGATCCGCAAGATCGCTCTGACTGGGATCAAGGAACCTAAAACTGATGTTAGCATGAGTCCAACAGAAACTAGACTCAAAAATTTTAGATCAAAAGTCATCGGAACATTTGTTGGGATCACCAAGGCAGTAGCTAAAGTCAGTAAAGCGCCAATGATCAAGCCGGTGATGACTAAGATAAAAGATTGCCCGATCGTATTTTGAATCAAGACTTTGTTAGCGATCCCTTGGACACGCAAGACCGCATAGTTAGGTAGTTTTTGGATCGTGATGATATACAAGAAAACAGCGATCACGATCAAAGAGATGATCATCAAAAAAGCGATCATAAAAGTAAAAGTACTATTTTGGGCACTATAGCCAGGTAATTTATCGATCAAAGCTTTTTGTGTGGTCACTTGCAGTTTTGGATCAGTGACTTTAAAATCAGGATCTTTGGATAAAACACCACTAGCAGCAAAGTTAGGACCAATATTTTTTAGTTCAGCCCAAGCAGTTAGTGAACCATAAACAACGGGTAAGACATTTAATTTAGCATTTTTTATAAAGCCGGTGATCGTGTAAGGTGTTGTTTGAGAGTTGAAATATACTTTATCGCCGAGTTTATAGCCATCATTTTTAAAGCTATCATCGACGACGACTTCTTGTTTAGTTTGGGGAAGTTGCCCCGAGCTTAGTTTTAATTGTTGGTAGACGAATTGGGATCTTTCAAGCCCAACAAATGTAGCCGAGAGCTTTTGGCGCCCTTTTTCTTTGACAATGATCGGTGCTTGTCCGATCAAGGCTTCATTTTTAGTCAATTTAAGTTCGTTTATCTGGTCTGTAGTGAGTAGCGATTGCCGCAAATTGACATCGGCATCACGATTCAAGGCGATCCGCTTAAAATCCCAACTTTCGATCGCATAAGTATTTTCGCGAGCCAGTCCAAGCGCAAGACTGGTCAGGATAAAGACGAGATAGCTGATCAAAACGACCATTGCAATGATCAATGAATAACGGACTTTTTCATGTTTGATCTTTTTTAAAGCTAGATACATGGTAAAACTTCCTTTCCTAATTGTCGCTTAGCTCAAGTTGGGTAATACTTTGTTCTAAGCGCGTAAGATAAAGCTCTTTATTTTTAGGATCATTTAGGGCTTCTTTTAAGGTCTGATGGCTCAAAGTTGCCAATACCCAACGCGTAGCAGAAAGGTTAGGGTCGACAAAAGCTAAAGGTAATTCATTTACGGTCAAATGTAACTTGAGAAGATCGTAATAAGGACTTTTTAGTGAAGCCGTGATAAAAGCGCGTGTTGCTTTGAGTATTTCTTGCGGTGAACTTGGCTTAAGGTCAGCATGGATATCAACTAAGGCTAAGTGATAAATATAGTCATAAGCTTCGTTTAAGTCAGTAAAATATTTATAAAATGCTCCGCGCGCGATCTGAGCATCTTTGACGATCCGCGCGACTTGGGCGTCCTTTAAGGGATAGGTAGAAAATTCCGTCAAAAGGGCAGCAGTGATGCGCTCTTTTTTTAGGGGGACAAGATTTTTAAATGTCTGTGAAACCATAGCGCTCTCTCCTTAAAAGTATAAAAGTAATTTACATTCTAAGCATAGCAATAAAGTGACACGGTGTCAACATTAGGTAAAAGAAAAAAGCTATGTTACAACATAACTTTTAAAAACTAGATCCCAAATGTCCCACCATGAACTTTAACAACGTTTGAAGCGATGATAAAAGCATCGGGATCAATATCATGGATCGCAGCTAGTAATGGACCGTAGCTTTGATTGTCGATAACTGCCATCAATAATTCTTTTTCATTAGCTGAATAGCCACCGCGAACATTGAAGATCGTCATTGCATGATCTTCAGACTCAAGCATTTTTTTGATCTCAGGAAGCTTAGTTTGACTCATTACCTGGATCTGGTATTTATGGTCAAGACCAGCCTCGGTATAGCGCATGACGATCGAAGTGATAACTAATGAAAATGAAGCCATGAAAAAGGCATTCAAACCAGAAACAAAGATATTAAAAAAAGTGACCAACATATCGAGCGCTAAAAGCGAAAAAGCAGGATCAATATGGAAGTACTTTTTAAAGATCAGCGGTGGAACAGTTGTCCCGCCACTAGAGGCGTTGATCCGATAAAGTGCAGCTACCCCGATCGCAAAGACTGCTCCGCCAACGATCACGGCTAATAGATCATCTTCAATTATCTTTTGACTAGGTGTGATATACATTAGCAGTGGTAAAAGAAAACTACCGTAGACGATATTTTTAACAGTCTTTTTATCGAGCAATAACCAAGCAGCGAGGATCATCAGTAAATTAATGAGCAAAACTGTCAACGAGCGGTTGATCCCAAAAGCGGCATCTAACAAGATCGCCAGTCCTGTTGCCCCACCAGCTGCAATATTGATCGGGGCATAAAAGAAGTTGACCGAAATAGCGATCAGTTCTAGCGCAATGACTAAAACGAGCCAATAGAACCAAGGTGTTTGGACTAATCTTTTTTTCACGAATATTTCCCCCGCATTTATTTAGATAATATAAGTTTAACGTATTCAAGAAAAAAGAGCTATATTTTTTAAAATATAAATTTTTGTTGCTTTATCTCTAATAACAACTCGCCTGGTGGAAAGGTAAATGTCTCTCCATTGACTTGGACTATCTGGGGAGTAGTGGTGGTCAATTTAAGCTTTGTGGTCGTATAAAAGCTAAGTGAGCGGGCTAAAAGATGATAAGCTCCTGGTAAAAGCATCAATAAAAAAACGCTTAAAAAGTCCAATAAGTTCTTTTTTTCGATCACTACAAGGGTAAGTTTTCCGTCGTCTAGTCGTGCTTTGGGGAAAAGGGCAACGCCCCCGCCAAAATATGGTTGATCAGTGATTGTACATAAAAATGCGTGTGAAAAATTTTTAGGTGGAAAATTTGGCAAAGTCACTGTCAATGCAAATGTTTTTTGTCGTCTGAGTGCTTTGAAAAAGCAAGTAGCATAGGCGAATTTACCTAAGTGCAATTTGTTTAGCTGATTTTTTAAGGGTGAATTATTCGTTATTTCAACGATCTGGGCATCAAAGCCAAGCCCTAAGTTGTTTGAGAAGACCCCAGCACGATCTGAAGTTTTAAAGTACCCTAGATCAAGGGTGCGTGGGGCTTTTTGGGCCAAGAGCTGAGCTAAGGCTTTGTTGGGATCAGTAGAGATCTGGGCAGCTTTGGCAAAATCATTACCGGAACCACAAGGGATGTATCCTAAAATGACATCTAATTTAGTGGGAAAAGCTATGGCATTTAAGGCATGATAAAGCGTACCATCCCCACCTAAGATCACAAAGATCGTTTTAGGCGTGAGTTTTGCTTGCTGGCGTAGGTGTTGTTTTAAATCTGTACTCGATGTAGTCAAATAGTAGCTATGCTTTAAATTTAATTGGCATAATTTCTTTTGTATTTTAGTCCAACTTTTTTGAGCGCGCCCATTGCCTGCGCTGGGGTTGATGATAAAATGATACATAAAAAGCCTCCAAATTAAGGTTCTTAATAAGTATACCTTAATTTGGAGGGGCAAGGCTTATTTTTTATCTTTCAATAAATCACGAATTTCAGATAAAAGTTCGATCTCTGGTTCAGGACCAGCATCTTCGACTTCTTCTTCAACTTTCTTAGGCATAACTTTATTGACAGCTTTGACGATCAAGAAGACCACAAAAGCAATGATCAAGAAGTTGATCACGGCGTTTAAGAAGACCCCAAATTTAAAGGTCGTTCCGCCGATCGCAAGCTGAAGATCAGAAAGATCGATCTTACCGAGGAATAACCCGATAAACGGATTGATCAAGTTAGTAACAAGTGAGTTAACGATCGCAGTAAATGCGCTACCGATGATGACCCCAACAGCTAAGTCTAAAACATTACCGCGGCTAATAAATTCCTTAAATTCTTTTAACATTAAGTTCACCTCCAGTAAAAATTGGTTGCAATCAAGATAATCTTAAGTTTAGCTAATATATCTAAATAAAACAAGCTAAAAGCTTTGAAAAAATTCAGTTTTTTTGGAAAATTCAATTTTTGTTCGGGTTTGGTTATTTATAGATACAAAATTATAACAAAGAGGTTTTAAACTTTAATATGAGTTTAATTTGGAGGATAGGACTTGAATTTTAAATATACATTAGGGTAGAATTAAAAATATAATTTGATCAGCAGAAAGTCAAACGTAGATGCCACCAAAAACTACGATCTTTAAGAAAGGAAAAGCTATTAAAGTCTTTCGAAATACAGTAATTGTATTTTTCTACGTTTATTTAATAGTAGGGATAAGAGATGGGATATGTCGATGAAGTTTTAGCGCGTGTAGCAAAGCAAAATCCAGAACAAGCCGAGTTCAAGCAAGCAGTTGAAGAGGTTTTAGGATCACTTCGTCCAGTGATCGAGCGTGATGAAGAAAAGTATCGTAAGCAAGCTATTTTGGAACGTTTGACGACTCCTGACCGGCAAATACTCTTTCGGGTCGCTTGGGTCGATGATGCAGGTCAAACACAAGTCAATAATGCATATCGAGTTCAATTCAATAATGCGATCGGGCCATATAAGGGTGGTTTACGGTTGCATCCTTCAGTTGATCTAAGTATCATCAAGTTTTTGGGCTTTGAACAGATCTTTAAAAATGCTTTGACTGGCTTACCAATTGGTGGGGGGAAAGGTGGTTGTGATTTTGATCCTAAAGGAAAATCAGACCGCGAGATCATGGCATTTTGTCAAAGCTTTATGACTGAACTGGCTAAGTATATCGGAGCCGATATGGATGTGCCCGCCGGTGATATCGGAACTGGGGCGCGTGAGATCGGTTATCTTTTCGGACAATATAAACGTTTAAAGGGTGTCTATGAAGGTGTCTTGACTGGCAAAGGACTCGAATACGGTGGCTCTTTAGTCCGAACAGAAGCGACCGGTTACGGGTTATTGTATTTGGTCGATGAGTTGTTAAAAGATCATGCTCAAAGTTTGCGTGGCAAAACTGTAACTGTTTCAGGTGCTGGTAATGTGGCGATCTATGCGATCAAGAAAGCCCAAGAACTTGGCGCTAAAGTTGTAACTTGTTCAGATTCGACCGGTTGGGTCTATGATCCAGCGGGGATCGATGTGGCTTTATTACAAGAAGTAAAAGAAGTTAAACGTGCGCGTTTGACGGAATACGTGGCCAAGCGTGCTTCGTCTAAATATCATGAGGGATACGGTGTTTGGAGCGTTAAAACTGACGTAGCATTGCCATGTGCGACACAAAATGAATTGCATTTAGCTGATGCAAAGCAGTTGGTCGAAAATGGTGTGCTAGCTGTGGCAGAAGGAGCCAACATGCCAACGACCTTAGAAGCAACAAAATATTTACAAGAGCATGGTGTTTTATTTGTTCCTGGTAAAGCGGCTAATGCTGGTGGAGTCGCTGTTTCAGCGCTAGAAATGAGTCAAAACTCAGAACGCTTGAGTTGGACTTTTGAACAGACAGATGAAAAATTAAAAGAGATCATGCAAAAGATCTATCAAAATATCAAACAAGCAGCTAAAGAATATGGCTTTGAAGATGATTTTGTTTTAGGAGCTAATATTGCAGGCTTCAAAAAAGTTGCTGCAGCGATGGAAGCACAAGGTATCTATTAGTATGAAACAATAGTTCAAATACGTCTTTGAGCTATAAATGCCGTCATCTAGTGAAAACGAAGGGCTCAACACGATGTAAAATATGCATTGTGTTGAGCCCTTCGTCATTCATACGATTTTTTATACTTGTTTATTTACTCTTGTGTAGTTGCTTTTGCTGCTTCTATATCGGCTTGAGTGATCGAGATCGTAGCTAGATTGCTACCATCAGGATTGTCATATTTTACCAAGACTTTAACATCAGGGGCAATGGCTTTAGCCTCATTTACTAAAGGCTCAACTTCTGGGATCAAAACTTGTTTTAAAGCTTCATTATCAAGATCGATATCTTGTGGTTGAGCAAAAGTATAGGTGTAAATGATGGTACTATCTTCACCTTCATCGATCGCAATGTCTTTGAAAGTGTTATTCTCACCATTGAGCTGAGCTTTCAGGGCTGGGATCTGACTTTGAGCAGTTTTGATCATTAAAGCAAAATTTGCTGAGTTACCTTTAGTTGATTTAGCACGTGAAAGTGAGTTTTTACTGGTCGAACTTGTTTTACTACTTGAACTTTTAGCGCTACTAGAGGAACTGCTTGCAGTATCCTTTGTCTTATCGTTAGAACAGGCTGTTAGACCAAAAAGGAAAAATACACTTAAAAATGCAATAAAAAAATTTGTTTTTCATTAAAAAACCTACTTTCTTCTAAGATATATTTTCATTATATAGAGGGATAATAGCTAGTATAAATCTAAAAAAATCGATATATACCCTTCAGAGGGAGAGAGTTACAAATATAACTATATTATTTTAAATGATATTTCAGAGATAATATTAGTGGTATAGGAAAGAAATTTTTGTAAGTTTCTACCTATAATATATAGTTTATATCATAGGAGTATTTTGAGTAACTGGAACTTTCTTAAATTAATTGTTAAACTTAAACTAAAGAAAGATAAGGTAGGGGAAGCGAGATGACTGAGTTACACATTAGACATCGCAAATTATTATATTGTTTAAGTGGTTTAGGTATCGTTTTGGCAGCAGGGCTGATCTATGTTATTTTTAAAAATAATGAAGCGCAGTATTTACAATTTTTAGATCCTAAACATGATAAGAGCGTTTTGATGCATACCTTTCGTGACCGTGGTCCTAAAGATGCGCTATTGTTGATCTTATTGACGGCGATCACTTCGGCTGTACCAGCACTTTCCAGTTCAGTTATCTGTATTTTTAATGGTGTTTGTTTTGGGCCAGTTATCGGATTATTGATGAATATTACAGGTAATTCACTAGGAAATGCTCTAGTAGCTGGCTTTTTTACGAAGTTTGATGAGGAACATGATTTTAGTAAAGAAACTAAGCGCCCTAATCGGATCTTAGAACACTTGGCACATTTTAAGAACAAAATGGTTGCGTTGATCCTAGGTTACATGATCCCGATCATCCCCTCGTTTTTAGTCAATTATATGGGTGTTCGCCTGAAAATGGACTTTAAAAAACAGTTCTTATGTATCGTGATCGGTGTTCTTCCGACCTCGTTTTTATATGCCTTTGGTGGGGATGCTATTTTTAAGGGAAATGATCTAAGGTTGATCATTAGTACTTTGTGCATTATTTTACTGGTAGTGGGGGGAGTTACTTTCTATCGTAAAAAGCACGATGCTAAAAAAACTAATTAATATATAGTAGTAAAATCAGGTAGTGAGTCAGACCACTACCTGATTTTTTTATATTTTGCACTAAATGACGCATTTTTGTCATAAATATTTGATAACGAATGGAAATTAAGGGAGAAAACATCTCTGAAATACGAACTTACGTTTGATAAGGGTGTTACACTATTTCATGAATGTAACAAGGATGGCTAAAAAAGCGGAATTTTCGAAAAAATAATCGTTTTTTAGCCATTGAAAAAATTTTTTTCGAATTTTTCCAAAAAAATTTAGTCAAAATTGGTAAAAAAGTGGCGTTTTTTGTCATAAAACTTATAAAAGGTAATAACAGCGAGATTGCGGGCTTTAGTTTAGATAGATGGGATTTTAGTATAAAAGAATTGTTACTAAATATTACAAAATGTAACAAACATTACACAACTTCCATTTTAGGTAAAGTTTTTGGCACTTTAATGTCACAATCAATCCGTATACTATTCATTGTTAGCTCGCAAGGAGCTAAAAAGCTTTGAGCTTTTGGATGTTATTAAAAAATAAATAATTGAATTTAAAGACATATTAAATAGAAGAATTTTACAGGAGTGAATATATTTTATGAATTTAAACAAGGTTTTATTATCAGCCGCAACAGTCGTAGGTTTTACCGCTGCTACAGTAGCTACTGCAAATGCAGATACAGTGACAGTTAATGCCGGTGATACACTTTCACACATTGCATTACGTAATAATACAACAGTTGAAGCTCTTCAACAATTAAACAACTTAGAAAACATCAACTTGATCTTCCTAGGTCAAAAGATCGAAGTTGGCGGTCAAACACAAACAGTTGAACAAACACCAGTTGTAGTTGCTCAACCAGCACAAGCTGATCAAACTCAACAAGTGGCGCAAGCCCAAGCAGCAGTTGAAGCTCAACAAGCAGCTCAAGCCCAAGCAGCAGCAGCAGCTCAAGCTCAAGCTCAAGCTCAACAAGCAGCCCAAGCAGCCGCAGTTCAACAAGCAGCTCAAGGTCAAAGTTACACAGTTACTCAACAACCAACGACAAGTACAGCAGGTAACGGTGACGAAACAGCAGCGCGTGAATGGATCGCAGGTAAAGAATCCGGTGGTTCTTACACAGTAACAAATGGTCAATACATCGGTAAATACCAATTATCAGCTTCATACTTGAACGGTGACTACTCAGCAGAAAACCAAGAACGTGTTGCTAACAACTACGTATCTTCACGTTATGGTTCTTGGACAAACGCTAAACAACACTGGTTACAAAACGGTTGGTACTAAGATAAAACAATTATAAATGTTAAAAGACTAGGGTCGCCCTAGTCTTTTTGTGTTGTTTTTAAAGTTTCACTAAATGAGCTTAATTTTCATGAAAATTGACATGGAAAGTATTATAATTTTAAATGATGAAATATTTAGTAACTTGAGGTGAGGATATGCGGCTTTCAACAACGCTAATTATTCTGTTGGTATGTTTGTTTGGGTTGTTGATGATAATTAGTGCAGTCAATATGCACGAAAAAGAGTCGATCATAATGAAAGCTATTTTATTTGTCATTGGTGTTTTGGCACTGATGGTCGGAGGATATCTTTTGATTCGCGTAGTTTTGTTAGGGTAAGATAAAACAAATTATTTGGTCTATAAAGCATAATGTGGTAGTGTTAGTGTGAAAGGCGAATTATTAATTTGGAGGGATCTGTATGGAAAAAGAATTTGATTTGACACAATTAGCACAATATGACGGGCAAGATGGACGTCCGGCTTATGTTGCGATCGATGGCATTGTCTATGATGTTACTGCAGTGCCTGCTTGGAAAGGTGGTAAGCACCACGGGAATACAGCTGGTAACGACCTCAGTGCTGTGATCACACATGCTCCCCATGAAAAAGCAGTCCTAACTAAATTACCTAAAGTCGGTACGCTAAAATAATACTAAAAAAGGAAGGTTTTAGGCCTTCCTTTTTTAGTATTGAAATTAAGCCCAATCACCATTTCTAAAGATCGGGGCTTTTGTACCGTCAGCGCGGATACCGTCAATATTCATATCGGCTGAGCCCATCATGAAATCAACGTGGATCTGACTGAGATTTAATCCAGCAGCCGCTAAAGCTTCATCATCCATTGTAGTTCCGTTTTGGATACTGAAAGGATAGGCGCTTCCCAATGCTAAATGGTTGCTGGCATTTTCATCAAATAAGGTGTTGAAAAAGACGATCCCTGAACGTGAGATCGGTGAGGGATCAGGGACAAGCGCTACTTCGCCAAGAGAGCTAGCGCCAGCATCAGTTGCGATCAAGTGCTCTAAGATATCTTGGCCTGATCTAGCTTCGATCTTAGTTACATGACCAGCCTTAAAAGTGAACTTGATGTCTTCTAAGATATTGCCCGCGTAGCTAAGTGGTTTAGTCGAAGTGACATACCCGTCGATGTGATCTTTATCAGCCGCAGTGAAAACTTCTTCAGTTGGCATATTAGCCATAAATTCGATCCCATCACTGCTAAAGCTGCCAGCACCTTCCCAAATATGATTTTTAGGTAATCCAATAGTTAAGTCGGTCTTGGAAGAAGTGTAGTGAAGGGCTACGAATTGTTCATCATTGAGCCATTTAGCCTTATTACGCAAGGTTTGATCGTGTTCTTGCCAAGCTTTGATCGGATCTTTTTGATCGATCCGACAAGTCTTAAAGATCTCCTCCCAAAGTCGGTCGACAGCTTCGGTATCACTTAGGTCAGGGAAAACTTTTTTAGCCCAAGCTACGTCTGAAGCAGCAACGACAGTCCAGGTAAGGTCGTTGTTTTGGGTCGCTTTACGTACATTTAAAAGGGCTTTTCCCATCGCAGCCTGATTTTTAGCGATCCGTTTGGTATCGATCCCACTAAAAGCATCGGGATCTTCGGAGATCACTGAGATCCGTGCGGCATGCTTAGAAACGATATAATCTGCTTCAGCATTTACATATGCGGGAATATTTTCGAGGCGTTCCTCTGAAGCGTGGGCTAAAAATTGGCGACTAGTGAAGGTATCATTCCATTTAACGATAACTTCATTTGCTCCGGCGGCATAAGCCTCTTTGATGATCAAATGAGCTAATTTTTGTTGAGTTACTGATATATATAGGACAACAGTTTGTCCAGGCTGAATGTTGACGCCCGTTTTTATGATCAAGTGAGCATATTGAGCAAGTTTATGTTCGAAATTTGCAATGGTCATAAAAATTCCTCCTTATTTTTTATCTATAATACCATAAGTAGCTTGGATTAAGGTACAATTAAATTTTTGTTTGAGCTTAACTATTGTTATAATTGAGATGAAATACAAACTTTTTAGGAAGTGATATGCGTGAAAAAACTTAAAGTGATGCTGGTTTTTGGAACTCGTCCAGAAGCGATCAAGATGGCACCACTGATTCTGGAATTAAAAAAACGTGCGGCTGAGTTTGAGACTGTTGTCACTGTGACAGCCCAACACCGCGAAATGTTAGATCAAGTGCTTGCGGTCTTTGAGATCACCCCCGACTATGATCTTGATGTGATGCAACCAAATCAGACGATCACAACGATCACGACTAATGTGATGAACCGTTTAGAAGAAGTGATCCAAGCAGAAAAACCAGATATTATCTTGGTCCATGGTGATACAACAACGACCTTTGCTGCTAGTTTGGCGGCTTTTTACAATAAAACTGCGATCGGTCATGTTGAAGCTGGTCTACGGACTTGGAATAAGTACTCACCTTATCCCGAAGAGATGAATCGGCAGTTGACCGATGTTTTGAGTGATCTGTATTTTGCACCGACTTTGCAAAGTAAAGAAAATTTATTACAAGAAAATCATCCCGTAGATCAAGTTTATGTGACGGGAAATACGGCGATCGACGCCTTAAAGCAAACGGTTGCTCAAGATTATCAACATGATATCTTGGAAAAAGTTGATTTTTCTAAAAAAGTTATTCTAGTAACGATGCATCGCCGGGAAAATCAAGGTAAACCGATGGAACAAGTCTTTAAGGCGATGAAAGATGTTGTGAATAAACATCCTGATACTGAGATCATTTATCCTGTCCACCTCAGTCCGACTGTACAAAAATTGGCCCATGCTGCGTTTGATGATGTTGAGCGGGTCCATTTGATCGCACCGTTAGATGTTGTTGATTTTCACAATTTGGCGGTACGGTGTCATTTTATCATGAGTGATTCGGGTGGAGTCCAAGAAGAAGCCCCATCATTAGGTAAGCCAGTTTTAGTCTTGCGCGATACGACCGAACGTCCAGAAGGGATCGCAGCTGGAACGCTCAAATTAGTCGGGACCGAATACGAAAATGTCAAGCAAGAAATGACAGTATTGCTAGAAGATGAAACACAGTACCAACAAATGGCCCAAGCTAAAAACCCATATGGTGATGGACAAGCTAGTCGCCGGATCTTAGATGCGATCGCCTATCACTTTGGGCAGTTGGCTGACCGCCCACAGGATTTTAGTTGATAAAAAAGCTATGCTAAGTGAATAATAAAGGACCTATCGTGATAATGAGCACGATAGGTCCTTTATTATTTATCCGGTCAGTGTATTCGTTTATTTTTTAGAAATGTAAAAAGCCCTAAGCTAGCATATAATAAAAGCCCTAGTACTGATAGTAAAGCTCCAAGTTTAAGACCAGGTAAGTGGTAAGTAAAGGTCACCTGGTGTTTTCCTTTACTTAAGGTCGTACCGATAAAAGCTTGGTTAGTCTTGATGACGGTACGTTTTTTACCATCGACTGTAACTTCCCAACCTTTAGAGTAAGGGATCGAAGACGTCAAGATCCCTTTTTGAGTGGTAGTGATATTACCGCTAACACCATTTTTAGTTAATTTGACATCTTGTAAAGCTTGTCTTTGGAGTTGTTGGACTTGCTTATCATAGCTAGTTCCCAGCTTTTCAACGTAGATCTTTAATTTGAAACTATATGTCCCAAGTTTTGAGGGCGTCAAAGTCAAACTTGAAGGTAATTCTTTGAAATAGCCACTGTTCAAAGTACCTTGAGTAACAGTTTTATAAAATGACAAAGCGTTTTGTTTAGGCTGGAAGAGTTTTTCTTGCCCAAGGTCGGAAGTTACACTAAGTGAAAAACTGTTGTCTGGTGAACCTTGTAGGATATGGTAACGGAAATATTTATAGGAACTTAGAAGTTCATTTTTCGCTAAGATCCCCTGGGTCAGATCATTTGTTTGCTTGCGTTTTTCCAAAGCTAGTTGCTCACTAAAAGTGAAAGGTGTGTATTTGATCTGAGAAAAGGAAAAATGTAATTCGCCGGCACCATACTTTTCAGGTTCTTCTAACACGATCTGATAGGTCTCATCGCTATCTTGCTTTACAAGGTCTTTGGGTGAGACCACTGTTCCACGGCTTGAGATCAAACGATAAGGGATCTCAACGACTTCAGAAGTGACGGTTGCTGTAGGATAATTTTTAGCTAGTTTATCATCAACAACGACACCTAAAGCTAAGGCCCGTTCACGTTGTGTAGGATTTAATTGCTCAGCGCTCGAAGCAGCTATTGCTTTAGATTGCAAATATAGCAAGGGAAAAGCATTTTTTGTCTGGAAAAGCAAAGTTTGTTGATCTTTTTTACTATTTCCATTTGGATCAGTGATCTTTTGGGTCGTCTTGGAAAGCTCATAACCATAAGGCACTTTATTGGCGTTAGGGTAGTTGAGCAAAGCAAAAAGATAGCGTACGCCTAAGAAATTGTTCAATACCGTGCGGTCAGAAACTTGCCCCAAAGGAATGTTAGCTTCATACTGTGAGTTTTGCATCACATTTGAAAAATCGCCTAAGGATTTAGTTTGAAGTGAGTAGTAGGAATTGATCGAATAGAGTTTAGAGCCTAAAACATTGTAGAGATGGTAGTCTGAACCCAATTCATAATTCTTACTCAAAGTCGAGATCCGATAAAAATCAGTTTGGGGATCGGGCAACGCTTTATCTAAACCAAAGAAACGCTCATTTTTTAAGGTCTTATATGCACCAGTAGGTAACATTTCTGTCGCATAGCCACCGTTGTAAGGCGCTTCAAAGTAGACTGCATTAAAGCAGACGTTAGCGATCAAGGCCCATAGTAATAGGTGCGCTGGTAATTTTGAACGGATATTTTGCATATTTGAAGCGATCAAAATACTCCAAAAGATAAATAAAAAGACGATCGGGATGAAGAGTTTTTCATCATTTTGGAATAGATAAGTCACGCTAATATATGCTACATAAAGTAGTAGGCCATACGTAAAACTTTTCAAGGTTTTTTGGGTGAGTTTGTGGCTATTTTTTATCAAGCAACAAACTGCTAGGGCCATCGGTAAGCACGTTAGTAGAGTCCAGCGATTCGAAGGTGCAAGCATCCCATTAAAAACAGCGCCGAAAAATGGAAAGAGCAACATGATAAAACTTAGCAAAAAGCTTCCAAATAATAGGGGATATTTTTTGCGTTCACCTACTATATAAATGAGCGCAAAAAAAGCTAAGCTCGCAAAACCAAGTGCGCTCCAAAAGTAAAAATCACGGTTAGCCCCATTGATCAGCTGACTTGGTAGCGCTAAGTAGTAATATGGCGGATAAAGAGTCAATCCATTAGCAAATGCGCCCCCTGAACGAGTCGAATTTTTAACAGCTAAGATCTCAGGGATAAGCATGATGCTGGCACATAGCAAACTAGTCAGCGTCGCTATCCCTAAATTGAAGATGACTTGGAAAATATCTTTAGGATAATAGAGCTGACGATAGTGTGTTAAAAAGCGTAATCCTAAGTAGATCATAGCGCCGATCCCTAAGACGTAGGCAAAGTAAAAGCTATTGATCAGCATCCAAGTAAAAACTAGGATCAAAGGTAAGTAAGAACGTTTTTGTAAAACAGCCTCTAAAGCCACGATTATCAACGGAAAGAGGATAAACGGGGTCGTAAAGAAGGGCTGAGCGACATTTGAATAGAGCAAAAAGGCATTAAAGAGATAGACCAATGCTCCAGCAACGATCGTCAAACGTCCAAAGTCAAAATGCTTAGCTAAATAACAAAAGGCTAATCCTGCACAGTATAACCGCAAGATGATCGTCAATTGAAAAGCTAAAGCCAGCTGACTTTTAGGGAAAAGTAAAGCGATATAGGTAAAAATATCTCCAATGTTATAGTAGGAATATACCTGAAAAGCATCACTTCCCAAACCAAAGTTCCATGCCCACTGGGTTATTCCCTGACTGGGGGCCTTGAAAAAGTTTAAGACGAGCTGGCGATACTGTTCCAATAAGGGCAGATGCTGATTAGCACCATCTAAATGCCAGATCAAGGCGTGTCCAGTTATCAAATAAGTTCCATAGACAAAAAATGAAACCAGTAAGAAGGCTAAAGTATAGGTCAGATATAGATGTTTTAACTGTTTTTTCTCAAAAGAAAAATTCAAAGCAGTCACCTCAGATCAGTTTTTTGTCATGGATCTAACTTTAAGCATTGATAGCTTTTACTAAAGCTTGGGCAAAATCATCCAAGTGTTTGATATCTTCATCACTATCAGGTGCTAAATTGATCTTAACGTTTGGTGCCCCCTGCTTAGCTCCAGCATTTGCTAAAGCTTGTCCAAATTTATCGACTGCTAAGCCGAAATATTCGCCGTAGAAAGTATCGCCAGAGCCAGCCACACCGTAAACTTTACCAGTTAGATCGACATCAGCTAGTTCTTCATAAAAATCGATCCCTTCATCAGGAAGTGACCCTTCATCGTAAGTATATGGGCAAACTACACAGAGATCGACTTCTTCAAAATCAGCCGGATCAGCTTGTGAGATCTCCTCGACTTCTACGTCCATTCCATTTTCTTCAAGTGTTTGTGCGATAATATCTGCAATATCTTCATTGTTGCCAGTGATCGTGGCAAAGACAACTTTAGCTGTAGCCATAAAATTATCCTTCTTTCATATTTAATGTTTAGTTACAAGGACTATTATACCAAAATTGATGACAAATATTTTCCCAGAAATGATAAGATATTTAAAAACTCAAATGATAAAGGTATAATGGAAGGGTCAAAGAATTTTATGAAGGGAATTTAGATATATATGATCACATTAAAATCACCACGCGAGATCGAAGCAATGGCAAAATCTGGTGCGATCCTTGCTGGGATGCATGTAGGTTTGCGCGACATCATCAAACCTGGGATCTCGAGTTGGGATATTGAAGAATTTGCTAGAAAGTATTTTAAAGAACATGATGCAGTTGCTGCTCAGATCGGCTTTGAAGGCTATGAATATGCAACTTGTGTCAGTGTTAATGATGAGATCTGTCATGGTTTCCCACGAAAGAATCTGATCTTAAAAGAAGGCGATCTCGTCAAAGTCGATACAGTAGTAGACTATCATGGAGCTTTTAGTGATTCTTGCTGGAGCTATGTAGTGGGCAAAGCAAACCCAGAAGTTGAACGCTTGATGGAAGTGACAAAAAAAGCGATGTATCTTGGGATCGACCAAGCAAAAGTCGGTAATCGGATCGGCGACATCGGGGCTGCGATCCAAAAATACGTCGAAGAGGAAAATGGTTATGGCGATGTTCGTGAATTTATCGGCCATGGGATCGGGCCAACAATGCATGAAAGCCCTAATGTACCACATTATGGTGAAGCTGGTAAGGGTGTTAGATTGCGTGAAGGGATGACGATCACGATCGAACCAATGGTCAATGTTGGTGACTGGCGTGCTGATATGAGCGATCCAGATGGATGGGTCGCACGTACTGCGGATGGTAGCTTGTCTTGTCAATATGAGCATACGATCGTGATCACTAAAGACGGTCCTAAGATCTTGACCTCGCAAGATCCAGATATTGATGCAAAATATTTATACCGTCCATAGTGAGAGGTCAAATGATACAGTAGAAAGAATGAGCCGCGATTTTTCGCACTGTGGTTATAGTCGTGCTACAAATTGCAACTCCTAGGAAATAACAACAAGCAAACTTCGAGGCAAAAGACGCCTCAAAATTTGCTAGCAGTTATTTCTACGGAGTAAGGCGCAATTTTTCGCACTGTGGTTATAGCTTGTAAATCTGGGTAACACTGGTATAATTAATCTTGGGTGCTCAAGCGTTACCACTGTGGTTATAGTGGGACGTAGAAAATTTTAAAGAGGTATTATTAGATGAAAGTAAGAAAAGCAGTTATTCCTGCCGCTGGTTTAGGGACACGATTTTTGCCGGCAACTAAGGCTTTGGCTAAAGAAATGCTGCCAATTATCGATAAACCAACGATTCAATATATCATTGAAGAAGCTAAAAAATCTGGGATCGAGGATATCTTGGTCGTAACAGGTAAAGGTAAACGTCCGATCGAAGACCACTTCGATTCAGTTCCTGAATTGGAACAAAACTTAAAAGAAAAAGGTAAGACGGATCTGTTACGTCTGGTCGAACAAACGACTGATATCAACTTGTACTTTATCCGCCAATCCCACCCACGTGGTTTGGGTGATGCAGTTTTAATGGCTAAAGACTTTGTGGGCAATGAACCATTTGTGGTCATGCTTGGTGATGACATCATGGAAGACAAAGTACCATTGACAAAACAATTGATGAATCGCTACGAGGAAACACATGCTTCAACTTTAGCTGTAATGAAAGTGCCACATGAAGAAGTTAATAAGTATGGTGTCATCGATCCAACTTCTGAAACTAAACCTGGCTTATATGATGTTAAACAATTCGTTGAAAAACCAGATGTTGATAAAGCCCCATCTGATTTGGCGATCATTGGGCGTTATCTATTGACGCCAGAGGTCTTTACGATGCTTGAAACACAAGAACCAGGCGCTGGTAATGAGATCCAATTGACTGATGCGATTGACCGCTTGAACAAGATCCAACGTGTATTTGCACATGAGTTCAAGGGTCAACGTTACGATGTTGGTTACAAGTTTGGCTATCTTAAGACTTCGATCCAATTTGGTTTGCGTCACCCAGAAGTGCAAGCTGAATTGAAAGAATATATCAAAGAATTAGGCAAGACACTTAAATAGTCGAAAAAGCTGGGATCGATCCCAGCTTTTTTGATTTCAGCTGAGGGGAGGAATTTTAGATGACACGTAAACATCATCACGGCAAACACAGTCGACGTGGTCTAGCGTTGAAAATAGGGGCAACTATGTTAGTTGTATTATTGGTATGTATTGTTGCATGGAAAAACGAGACGATCCACAGTAGATTAGTTAGTGCTTTTGGCGATAATGAAAGATTGCAAAAAGTAGAATATGACAAGCAACGAGCCCTAGCTGCTAAAAAATATGGTTCTTCAACAAAAGAGGTGCCAAAAGCATCAGCTAAGACTGATAAAGCGTCTGTCAAAGCAAACACAAGTCAAAGTTCAACTGTGACAAATAGTGCAAGTGAGCGTTCAAGTTCTAAGTATGGCACGTATACGGTCCAGGAAGGTGACTATCTCTCGACGATCGCAACTAAATACAATACAACGGTCCAAGAACTGATGGAGTTAAATGCTCTTGAGAGTTCACGGGTAGCTGCGGGAGAAACGCTTAAAGTCCCAATAAAAGATCAACAACAAACGTCAACGCGTAGTGCCGAAACAGAGTAATGAGGATGTAATGGAATTTAAGACAGTTAGACAAGAGTTGGATGCTTTCTACAAAATTGCGAGTAAAAATTTTAAACGCGCTAATATCAGTAATACTGCGATCGTGATCGCCTATTATACTTTAGTTGCGATTTTTCCGATGGTCATTTTTATCGGAAATATTTTGCCATTATTGCATATCAAAGCTAGTGAGATCTTGCCTTATTTAGAGATGGCAGTTCCAAAAGCTGTTTATACCACCCTCGAACCCTTATTAGAAACTTTTTTGAGCAATGGTTCTTCAGGGGGAGTCGCCTCAGTCAGTGGGATCATCTCCGTTTGGGCAGCTAGCCGAGGAATAAATGCCTTAAAGAAAGCTTTCAATGAAGCCTTTGGAGTTGGAAATGATCAAGGGATCTTCACCCAGCGGATCTTATCATTTTTGATCACGATCTTCATCGGTGCGCTGTTGGTGATCGCTTTTGTCGTATATAGTTTTGGGCAACTAGTTTTAGAATACTTCATACCGATCTTTAGCTTGCCCTTAGATTGGCTGACGACCTTTACTCAATTAAAATGGCCAACGACACTTTTAGGGATCTTTTTGATCATGTGCTTATTGTACTTGTTAGTTCCCAATGCAAAGGTCCATTTACGCTATCTTTGGGTCGGCGCTTTATTTTCGACACTAGGCTGGATGCTTTTGACCCAAGGCTTTAGTTTTTATGTCCGTTACTTTGCTCGGTCGGTGTTGAGTTATGGAACGATCGGGACATTTATCGTATTGCTATTTTGGATGAACTATAGTGCTTTGGTGATCATGGTCGGCGCAGTTATTAATGCGACTTTAGAAGAGCGCAAATACGGTACGATCCGTTCTAAACGAACCTTAGATCACTTTAATGATAGTTCAGTCAAGCGTTTTTTTAATTGGAAATATAGATCTAAATAAATTAAATGCCAGCTGCTAAAACGGCTGGCATTTAGTTTATTCTGTGGTGATCTCAGCTAGATAACGTTCGATCTCACTCAAGGAAAAGCCTTTACGGTAAAGTGCTTGCTTTAATTTGAAGAAACATTCTGGTTGGGGATAATGTTGGTAGCGGCGTAAAAGTTTAGCGCCTTGTTCACGGAGAGCCTCAAGTTGAAGCGTATCATCTTTTTTAAGGGCTAATTCTTCGAGGACCAAACTGATCGTCTCGCTGCTAAAGCCTTTAGTTACAAGATGCTGATAGAGTTTATTTTTCAAAGCTTGAAAGGCCAGTTTTTTATTTTTGGCAACAAATTTTTCGGCCAACTTAAGTGCAGTCTGGACTTGTTGCTCAAGGCTAAATTCAATGAGAGCTTCATTGATAAATTCTTCAGCGACGCCTTTTTGTTTGAGCTTTTGAGCGATCACAAATGGTCCTTTATCAGTTGTCTTAGCCGCTGTGCGGACGTAACTTTTAGCATAAGCCAAGTCATCTAAGAGATTTAATTCGACTAATTTAGAAATGATCTGGTTTTGATCATTTTCAGGAACTTCAAGTTTAGTTAAATAGATCTTGATCTCTTTTTTAGTCCGTAATTGATAGCTGAGATGATCTAAAGCTTTATTGTAGGCCTTAGAGAGCAGGTCGGCTTGCTGTAAGTGTTCGATCATTTCTTCATCAAGTTCGAGGCCCTTAGCGAGACGATATTTGATCAAAACGTCTTCGCTGACCGAAAAGGCGTATTTACCGTCTAAATAGATATTGAAACGCCCGGCTTTTTTTTGCGTCGCGATCGCAGTGATTTTTTTAGCCATCAATTTTCCTCTTTTCTAATGATGTTACTACTATCTTAGCTTAATGTGTTATAATTTCAAAGATAAAAAATGGAAGGAATTTTAGAGTGAAACGAGTAAAGCCCAAAATGGCCTCTGAGGTCAGATTGAAAAAAGACCAAAAAATTGTTGTGACGATCAAGCGTTTAGGCATAAATGGTGAAGGTATCGGATATTATAAGCGAAAGATCGTCTTTATTCCTAAAGCTTTACCAGGCGAAGTCGTCTTAGCCAGTGTGACAGAAGCTAAAGAAAAATATGCCAAGGCGCGTTTGTTAAAGATCAAACAAGAAAGTCCAGCTCGAGTTCAACCAGTCGATAAATATGATGTTGGTGGGATCGAACTTGAACATTTAGCTTATCCAGCTCAATTGGAATTTAAACAAGATGTGATCGCACAGGCTTTAGCTAAGTATCGCCCAGCTGGGTATAAAGAATATGAGCTACGCCCGACTTTGGGAATGGCTGATCCTTATCACTACCGCAATAAAGCTCAATTTCAGGTGCGTAAAAATAAAGCAGGGCAAGTTATTGCCGGCTTATATAAAGAAAATAGCCATATTTTAGTCGATCTACCGACTTTTGCGACACAGCGCGACTTGACGATGAAAGTAATAAATACGGTCCGAAAGTTACTAGAAAAATGGCAAGTTTCGATCTACGATGAACGTAAGGATCAGGGAGCAGTTAAAACTTTAGTTGTCCGGGAATCCTTTGCAACGAAAGAAGTTCAGCTTGTTTTCATAACACGAACGGCGCAATTGCCCCGCAAAAATGAAATGTTGACTGAGATCAAGCAGTTATTACCTGAAGTTGTGTCAGTGATGCAAAATATCAATCCCCAGAAGACATCTTTGATCTGGGGCGAAGAAACGCAATTATTGATGGGAAAAGAAAGTATCACTGAAAGATTAGGTGATGTAAGTTTTGAATTGTCAGCGCGCGCCTTTTTCCAAATGAATCCACTCCAAACTAAGGTCTTATACGATGAGGTCAAAAAAGCTTTAGAACTATCACCAAACGAGACTTTAGTCGATGCTTATTGTGGAGTAGGTACGATCGGATTATATGTGGGTAAGGAGGCAAAAGAGATCCGTGGAATGGATATCGTGGCCGAAGCCGTGGCTGATGCAAAAATAAATGCCAAAAAAGCTGGGCGCAATGCCATTTATACGACGGGTAAAGCGGAGACAGTCATTTTAAAGTGGCTCAAAGAAGGATTTAGCTTTGATGCCTTAGTCGTTGATCCCCCACGCACAGGTTTAGATGAAGCTTTGATCAAGGCGATCTTAAAATATCGCCCAGCTAAGTTTGTCTATGTTTCATGTAATCCTTCGACTTTGGCCCGTGATCTAGTTGCGTTGACCAAAGCCTATCGCGTTGAATATATTCGCTCTGTCGATATGTTTCCGCAAACAGCGCGGGTTGAAGCAGTCGTTAAGTTAGTTAGACGCGTCTAGTAAAAATAGTGCTCAAAGAATTATGGTCCCAGTTATATTGTCATAGGCATTTTCTGTAATCTTTGGTATAATTAAAATGATATTGGTGTAACTACACCCTTGTTTATAGAAAGCAGGAAGTTATATGCGTCATTCAAATGGGCCAAAAGAAGGCGAGTTTATTACGATCAAGAGTTATAAACACGATGGTAGCCTACATCGGACATGGCGCGATACGATGGTACTTAAGACAAGTGAAAATGCTTTGATCGGATGTAATGATCACACTTTAGTTACAGAAGCTGATGGAAGGCGTTGGGTCACCCGTGAACCAGCTCTGGTTTATTTCCATAAGCACTACTGGTTTAACATTGTGGCGATGATTCGTGATAACGGGGTCTCCTACTACTGTAATCTAGCCTCACCAATGGTTTTAGATAAGGAAGCTCTCAAATATATAGATTACGATCTGGATGTAAAAGTATTTCCTAATGGCGAAAAACGTTTGCTCGATGTAGATGAGTATGCTGAGCACAGTGCTAAATGGAAATATCCGGCTAAAACAGATTTGATATTAAAGCATAATGTTAAGACACTAGTCGATTGGATCGAACACGGCAAGGGACCGTTCTCAAAAGAATATGTCGAGATTTGGTATAATCGCTATTTAGAATTGTCGCGCCGGCAGTAATTGCCTGTTTATAACCATTTGGGGCTGTGATAGAAGTCGCAGTCCCTTTTTTTATATCCAAAGGTGGGGAAGCCCAAAAGAAACAGAAAGGAAAAATTATGTTTAATAAAAAAAGACGTTATCGTTTGATGTATTGGTCACTTGAGTTGTTGTTAGTCGCATTGTTGATCTTTGTTTGTACCCAGATAGGTTTCATTTTCGAACCGATCGGGATATTCATTTCAACGATCTTTGCGCCAGTATTGATCGCAGGTTTCTTATTTTATGCGCTGAATCCCTTGGTCAATTTGCTTACTAAAGTCCAGTATAAAAGGTTTAAGATCGGGCGCACTTGGGCAGTGACGCTCGTCTTTCTCTTGTTCTTTGCTTTGATCGGTTTGGCAGTTGCTTATTTAGTCCCTAAATTAACGACCCAGGTCGAACAATTAGTCGCACGGACACCTAAGTATTTAAGTGAGCTTCAAGCATACTTAACTGAACTAGCACGGAATTCTAAACGACCAGATTGGGCCGATAAGATCGATCTGACTGAATACATCAATAATATCAAGGGCTCAGTCAATGGTATCTTGAAGAACTTTATGGGCTCATTGACCTCAAGTTTGGGTTCAATGATCGGTGCGGTGACAAGTATTACAATGACGATCGTAACGGTTCCTTTCGTACTCTTTTATATGCTAAAAGACGGACCAAAACTTTTGCCAAATATAAAACGCATGTTACCTGATAAACAAGCTGATGTTATCGGTGATCTATTGGTAAAAATGAGTGATACGATCGCCAAATACATTTCAGGTCAAGTGATCGAGTGTTTGTTTGTCGGAACATTTTCAGCGATCGGTTATGGCTTGGTCGGGATCCCATATGCGCTTTTGATCGGAATGTTTGCCGGGATCACGAACATCATTCCGTATCTTGGACCTTATATCGGACTGGTACCCGCGATCTTTATCGCACTTTCAATGTCATTTAAAGAAGTTATCTTAGTGATCGTTGTCTGTGTGGTCGTCCAACAGATCGATGGTAACCTAGTTTATCCAAACGTGATCGGTAAAACATTAGATATCCATCCGTTGACGATCATCATGATCTTATTAGCGGCTGGTAACATTGCAGGACTCTTAGGAATGATCTTGGCGATCCCACTTTATGCGGTCTCAAAGGTCGTTGTGACTTATGTTTACGACATTATCAAACTCCAAAATAGCGATACGGATGCTTAAGTGTCTAAGTTGCCAGTGACCACGATTTGTGGTATTTTGAAATTGTATTGAAAATATCTTATAAATAGGGATGTATATTTTATGACAAAAAAAATAGCAGTATTAGGTGCCGGTTCGTGGGGTAGTACACTTGCGAGCGTTTTAATTGAAAATGGACATGATGTCACACTTTACACAAACGTTGTCGAACAGGCGGCAGAGCTTAATGAAAAGCATACAAATGAACAATATATGCCTGGCTTTAAGTATTCAGAAAAACTACGGGCAACGACAGACTTGGAAGAAGCTTTAACTGATACCGATGCAATTTTATTTGTTGTACCAACTAAAGTAACACGTTTGGTGGCTAAACAAGTCAAAGAAGTTTTAGCTAAATTAAAACAGCGTCCAATGGTGATCCATGCCAGCAAGGGACTAGAGATCGGGACTCATAAACGGATCTCAGAGATCATTCACGAAGAATTGACCGATCAGTATTGCTCAAGCATTGTCGTCTTGTCTGGTCCTAGTCACGCCGAAGAAGTAGCGCGGCATGATATCACGTTGATCACAGCTGCTAGCGAAGAAGAAAAAGCCGCTAAGCAAGTCCAAGACATGTTTACTAATAACTACTTACGGATCTATACCAATACCGATGTAGTTGGCGTCGAAACAGGGGCTGCTTTTAAGAACGTCATCGCGATCGGAGCTGGTATCTTACATGGTTTAGGTTATGGTGATGATGCTAAAGCAGCTTTGATGACACGTGGGTTAGCCGAAGTTGCACGTTTAGGTATGGCTTATGGCGCTAGTCCGTTGACCTTTATGGGTCTTTCTGGTGTCGGTGACTTGATCGTCACATGTACATCAGTGCACTCTAGAAACTGGCGCTGTGGTGATCAACTTGGCCAAGGTAAGCCACTTGATGAAGTTATTGAAGATATGGGCATGGTCATTGAAGGGATCAATACCGCTAAAGCAGCCTATGATCTTTCACGTGAAGAACACATTGAAATGCCGATCACAGAAGCTATCTACAATGTATTGTACAATAAAGCTGATATCAAAGAAGAGATCGGTAGTTTGATGACCCGCGATAGTAAATCTGAAGTTATCGGAAAACGTAAATAAACTTAAAAGATCCGCTCTAACATTCAGGGCGGATCTTTTAGTATAGCTTAGTTATTCTTCACTAGTTTCTTTGGGCAAGATCTTAGCGGTCGTTTTGAAGATGAACCACTTACTAAAGAAGTAATTCAAGATACCACAGATGAGTTGATCGAGTATTTTGGCGAGATCTTTATAGAGGGCTAAGAGTTGCACACCGGTAAACATCAGCCCAATATCCAAGATAAACGAGAAGAGCCGAACATTACAAAATGAAGCAAATTCTTGGAGGGTCTGTTTAAAGGGCGTATTTTTAGAAGCAAAGACCCAATGTTTATTGGTCACGAAAGTAAAAATGATCGCAACGATATAAGCTAAGCAGTTAGCTATCAAGTAGTTAAAACCAAGATCTTTTTCCAAAATATGGAATAAGACAACATTGATAGCACTAGCTAAGGTCCCAAAGAAAGTATAAGCAAAGAAGTTTTGATATTTACGATAGAATTTTTTCAAGTTGGCAAAGCTACTATATCGAATCTAGTCAAATACAGTTTTTCCTTTCCTAAGTTTGTTTACTACCGTCTACATTAGTTTTAGATCAGAGTTGCGTAAAATAGCAACTAACCTTAATATTATAGTAGAAACACATGTTTTAGTGCAAATTTTGGATGCGATCAGCTTTCTAGTTGACGCTAGGAAGGCAATTTTGTACTATTGAAACTAGCTTAATTTGATAAGGTAATTGGTGAGAGAGTATGGCAAAAATAGAAATCAAATATATTACTAAGAGCGTGCCGTTGCTCCTAGATAAAAAAGAAAAACATGATACGAAAAACTTTTGGGAATTACGCGGGATCGATCTGGCTGTAAATGCCGGTGAAGCAGTCGGGGTGATCGGTGATAACGGCTCAGGCAAAGCAGCCTTGATGAAGATCTTAGGACAAAAAGACAGACAAACAACGGGCTTTATCACGACTAAGGCCAAAAGATCTTATGCTTCGTGTACGAGTTTAGATCCAGAAAAGACCGGACTTGAAAATATTCGCCAAGCGATCGCACAAGCTGACATTGATGAATTCAAGGGTAACCATTATACGAACGGGATCATCAATTTTTCTGAGGTCGGTGAATTATTGTATCGTCCCGTTAAAGAGTATTCAACGGGGATGTATGCGCGGTTAGCTTTAAGTATCGTATTGTTCATCGATCCAGAATTAGTCATTTTAGATGAAGTTTTATCGCCAGTTGACCGAAACTTTTACTTTAAAGCTGTTCAAAAGATCCAACAGTTAAAGGATACAGGTGTTACGTTTATCGTTTCTGAAGTGCGTCCAGTTATCATCGAGACGCTCTGTGAACGTACGGCTCTGCTACAATTTGGTGTCTTACAAGATTTTGGAGCCACAACAGAAGTGATCAGACAGTATGAATATGCTTGTGAATGGGTCGCTAATTTGACTTTACCTGAAAAAAATGACTATTTAGCAGAAAAGCAAGCTGAACAAGTCAATTTTGATATCAATAAAGTTTATGAAGTGTTCAAGAGTGAACAATTTAAGCATGGTTATACCCGTAAAGATGAGCCACGGATGCGTAAAGAATTTTTTGTTGAACGCGGTAATGATCCAGTGCAACGCGAAAAGACTACACAGACAAATAAAACAGCTAAACGTGTCGATTCTAAAGTGATCCTTGCTTTATTAGCACTAGTAGCGCTTGTCTTTTTGGGCGGTTTTTGGTATCAAAAGACCCAAGCTTCTAATGCAACGAAAGCTAAGGAAAATTCAGCAAGTATCGCTAAGGTCAACTCACAAAGAAAGGCTTCTTCTTTAAGTCAAAGTAAAACTAAAGCGTTAAGCGCTAAAGAAGCCAGCCAAAAAGCCGCCAGTGAGAGTGCTCAAAAAGCGGCAGAAGAAAGTCAACGTAAGCAAGAAGAGGCAAGTAAACAAGCTGTAGCTAGTTCGGAAAGTGCAGCTAAGGAAAGTAGTGAGAGCGCAGCTAAAGCAAGTAGCGAAAGTGCTGCTAGTTTGTCTTCGGCTCAAGCTGATGCGCAAACGATCAATGTGGCTGATGGTGATACGCTTGGGTCATTAGCTGCAAAATACGCAACTACAGTCGAAAAAATTCAAGAGTTGAATAATTTAGGTTCAAGTGTCGATCTAACAGCTGGTGAAACACTTTATGTACCAAAATAAAATTAATTAAGAAAAGGTGATTTATGTATGGGATCAGATCCTGGACAGCCCCTGTTATGGGCAATGAGCGCATTGATCGCAGTCGTTTTATTTAGCTTAAATGTAATTGGGGAGCAGGCATTACGTCAAAGTACGGAGGCGCAAAAAGAAAGTCTAAATTATCGGGCTAACGGTTGGATCGCAGCCTATTTTAGCAAGATCGCATTTGGTTTCTTAGCCATGGCTAGTATCACACAGATCGTCAGTGGTACTTGGAAGCTCATGGTCTTGATCGTCTTAGTCGTGGTCTTGATCGGATCAGAATTTGGCTTAGCTAGCAAAGTGACGGTCGAAAATAGTGGTTTATTGTGCCAAAAGTTAGGGTGGTTACTCAAACTTGAAAATGTGATCTTATGGCCACTTACTAAGGTAGTCACGTTAGTTCAGCAAAAAGGGCAGATCGCTGGACCAACAGAGATGTCTCTTGAAACGATCGTGGAAAACATTCAACGACAACGTAAAGAAAGTGAATTGGATACGGCTGACTTTGAGATGATAAATGGTGTCTTATCTTTACACGATAAGACGGCACGAGAAGTTATGGTACCACGAATCGATGCATTTATGATCGATATTACAAATGATAATGATCGTAATATCGACAGTATTTTAGAAATGGACTATTCGCGGATCCCAGTCTATCATGAAGACAAAGATAATATCGTCGGGATCGTGCATATCAAAAATGTTTTGAAGCGTGCGCGCCGTTATGGCTTTGAACGTCTGACGATCCGGCAGGTGATGCATCCAGCGTTTTTTGTCCCTGAAACGATGCCAGTCGATGAGCTGCTCTTGCAGATGCAAAAAACACAAAACCAAATGGCTATCCTATTAGACGAATATGGTGGGGTCGTAGGTTTGACGACTTTGGAAGATATTTTAGAAGAGATCGTCGGTGAGATCGAAGATGAATCTGATGAGCCAGATAGATTGATCGAGCAAGTAGCTGAAAATGAATTTATCGTTCAAGGGAAAATGACTTTGACAGAATTTAATGATGAATTTGGGACTAAGCTTGAAATGGATGATATCGATACCGTTGCTGGTTATATTATTGCTAAAACAGGTAAGATCCCGGACGACGATGAAGTGTTGACTGTTACAAAAGATGATGGTCTAGTGTTGAAAACAGTTGAGATCGTTGATGATGCTCGGATCACTAAAGTTTTAGCAGTGATCCCACCTGAGCTTTCAGGGTGGCGTAAACTTAGAGCATTGGATCCAAAAGAAGATCAAAAAAATTGATTATATAGTAAAGGTCGGTCTTAACTAAAGTGATATGATCCCCTTAGAGTAGACACAGAAATAATAAAATTCTGTGATTCTATTCTAGGGGGATTTTTATGTCTAAAAGAACTACTAAACACACTATTGAAGAGCGGTATGCTGCTGTTACTAAGTATCTTAGTGGGCTATATTCCAGAATAACTATTAGTAAAGAATATGGTATCGATGAAAATACTTTAGCGAACTGGATACGAAAATATAAGGCTAATGGGATTGATGGCTTAAAAGAGTCTCGAACGTGGAAAAGATATCCCGCTGATCTGAAACTAAATGCTGTCCTAGACTATTTGGAAAATGGTTATTCTTTACGCAAATGTTGTGATAAATATAATATTTCAAGTCGTGAAGTTTTACGCCAATGGATTAGATTGTATACTAGTGCTAAAAGCTTTAAAACCACTGGAGGACATACAAACATGAAACATGGCCGTAAAACTACCTTTAAAGAACGCTTGGAGATCGTTCAATATACTTTAGCTCATGATAAAGACTACCAAAAGGCGATCGATAAGTATAAAATCTCATACTCTCAAGTCTATTCTTGGGTCAGAAAATTTGAAAAAGATGGCGAAGCTGCCCTTCAAGATAAGCGTGGAAAGACCGTTAAAGATCGTGAATTCGAAACTTTATCCGAAACTGAACGCCTTAAACTCGAGATCTTACGCCTAAAAGAACGAAACGAATATTTAGAAACTGAAAATATCATCTTAAAAAAATTGGACGAGATCGAAAGGAGGAGATAATTCAAGTACCTAAAAAGATCCGTTTTAAAGCTATCAAGGAAGCCTTAGATGATGACCCTAAACTAAATATTAGATCACTATGTAAAATGTTAAAAGTCTCTCGTTCTGGCTATTATCGCTACTTAAGTGCGCCTAAATCAAATCGATGCTTAGAAAATGAATGGCTAAGTGAGATAATCAAAAAGGAATTTCATGCTTTAAAGGGCATATACGGGGCTCGGCGCATCAAAATATTGATCGAGCGAAAATACGGTAAACGTTATAATCTAAAACGCATTAAACGTTTAATGCGCAAATTAGGCATAACTTCATCGATCAGAAGAAAACGCAAAGGTTGTACTAAATCGGGTTATTCAAACTATGAAGAAAATGTCTTAGGCCGAGATTTTACGGCGAAAGCTCCTAATGAAAAATGGGTGACTGATGTAACTTATTTAGAATACGGTTCGGGTCAAAAGGCTTACTTAAGTGCAGTAAAAGACCTGTATGATGGGTATATCGTAAGTTTTGAGATCGGTAAGCGTAACGATAATCGACTTGTCATGCGAACTTTAGAAAAAGCATTTAAGACTTTAGATGAGGTTAAACCACTATTACACAGTGATCGTGGATACCAGTATACCTCAAAAGAGTATGTCTATATAACTTCCAAATATGGAGTAAGTCGAAGTATGTCACGAGTAGCTAAATGTCTTGATAATGCACCAATGGAAAGCTTTTGGAGTCACTTCAAGGTTGAATGTTACAGCTGGAAGAAATATAAAACATATGAAGAGCTAGTCGAAGATATCAACGATTACATCGAGTTCTATAATACACAACGCTATCAAACAAAACTGAACAGCCTAACTCCGGAAGAATACCGAAATCAGGCTGCCTAGGATTTTAATTATTTAATTGTCTACTTGACGGGGCCCAGTGCACAATTTTTAAAGTCCATTTACGACCGTTTTTTAGAGACTTATGTCACAGCCTCATTTTATTACCATTTTTTTCGTTTATAACCCTAATAACTTTAACAATCTTTCTCAAAAATTTCTCCTCTATATATATAAATAAAATAGAAATCAAACCACCTACTAGCCAAACAGCAAGGATAAATGCCATTCCACCACTATCCAAAGAAATAATTACTTCCTTTAACTCATTATAAAAATTATCAATCACTACTGATAATATTGTAAAAAATACCGTAGTATTTCCAATGAACATCCTTACTTTAGAAAATTTTCTTTCTAAATACGATTTTTCAATATTATTCCTTACAACATTATTGATGTTATCACTACTTATGACGAGTAATATAACCGCTGAAATAATCAGTAATACAGCAATAAATAATTTATACAGACTATAGTTACTGTATGCTTGGATCAAAAATGCCAACGGTAAACTAAATGTAATAAGCGGATAAACAAAAATGAGTATAATTCCAAACTCTTTAAGTTTAGTCATTATCTCTTTTCTGAACACATACATTGCAATTGTTATAGTAATGCTTGGCATAAATAATGTTAGTATTAAATTTAACTGTGTAGACATCAAAGCTATAATCGAAGCGCACAACATGCAAGCATATATCACTCCTATCACTTTAGAACTAATATCTACATTAGCTAGTATTTTCTCCCTTATATCATTTATTAACATGACAACTATTGCATATATAATACAGATCAAAACACCTATCACCATTACAATGTTAAACCTGAATGCATTGATATAACACCCAGCTAGTGCTACTAAAAAGGATAACACTATACATCTGGATAAAAAAATATTTCTCGATAAAACTGTCTTACTACTTATTACTATTAAAAAAAGTTCAATTAACACTGCAATTGATTCTTTATCTATGAATCCTCCTTCTTTACCCAAAGCCTGCGCAGATACTTCAACAAGCACCAACAAATTAGCATTTAGAGTTGCTAATAAAAATATATAATATCTATTATTCTCTGTTATAAATTTAAAGATAATAGATATTACCGAAAACAGTAATATTGATATCCACATCCAGCAACTAATTTTCAATTCTATTCCTATGTTTTTAGATAGATTTATCAATATCAACAAAATCATTGCCATAGTATTAATGCTTCCTGCAATATTCACCACTGTATCGTGTTTCATAATCTATCCCCTAACTTTCAATATGGATCTATGTTAATTTTGCTAAATTAAACACCCATATCATTCATAATAACGCTCTTCAATATTAACATATTCAAATATTTCAGCTATCTTTTTCTTTAATTTATCGTTTTCATCTAAAATTTTTCTGTCATCATCAGCATGACGTAAGAAAACTGCTGTCCTACTTATTCCTTTTTCCTTCACTAACAGATATAATTGGAAAAAAACATCAAGATCACATTCCATAGAATGACCCATTACAGTTATTTCTACTTTCTTTTTCCAAATCTCCCCTAAATCGATCATACCTGGCAAATAATTATGACACTCTAAAAAATCATTGACTCTAGCTGAAGTTAGCTTCACTTTTTGCACATCACCTTTTGGCATATTTTCTCCAACAAAAATATACTGGTACCCATTAGGTATTCTACAATTACTTTTCGCATGGTTTCCTTGATACTTTGCCCGTGCATACTTGTGATACCAATCATATAACTCCTTTTCATCTGAATTGGTCGTTTCATATTCTTTTTTAAATTGAGATAAGATCCGTAGCCATAATTTCTCACCATACCACTTATCAGGAGTTTCGCAATGAATGGTTGACTTATACATTAAATTACCGCTTGGAGGAAACAATTTTTTGATCAGATCCGAAACACCATAGCCATCGTCACTGAGCATATTTGCAAAACCTAAAACGATATTATTATCCTGTACGCTTCCATGTATTTTGATATATTTGCAATTTTCTTTCAAATCAGCCTGATATAATTTAGCTATAGTATCTGTATAGTTAAAATCTAAGATAATATCAGCCTTACTAAGTTCTTTTTGTACTGGATCACTTGCTTTGATATCATCATAGTCAAGATTTTCCAAATAACATTTGAACTCTTTCTTAAACCCCTCTATTACAGAGTTAAAATGTTCAACGTTGACATCCTCTCCATCAAGCGATCCTGAGGCATACCAATATAACTTTTCTAGATTGCTCCAAGAAGCAAATGGTACAAAACCTTGCTCATAATAACTACTATTAAGATCTGTCATTAAACACAGTCCTTGTAGCGTCTCCTTAGATATTTCTGAACTCTTTATAAAATCTCCAAATGATGTTTTCAACCCATGATGCAGATCAAGCCCATTTCCAACTATCACAATTTTTGTACTATCCATATCGTCACTCCATCTTCCTCTTATTCAAAATAGCCCGCACTACCTTTTCTCGGGCATTTATCGTATCAGCCGAATTTAGTTTTTCGTATTCATAGACCAAAACATCTGCGACCAATAACTGTGACATCCGTCCGATAAGTGAACCTCCATTTAGGAAATCATCGACTGCGGTTTGTAACACGATATCAGCTTCATGTGCGATCGGTGAAGCCGGATAAGTGGTGATCGCAATGATCTGAGCTTGGTTTTTCTTAGCGATCTTTAGCGGTTCTAACGTATCCTTTGCTCTTCCCGTTAACGAAAAAACGATAAATAGATCTGAGCTATCGGTGATCGCTGCTAATTGGGCTTGATAATGCGGATCAGTCACCGCCTGCGCCCTTACTCCGATCCGTAATAGCATACTTTCCAATGCCTTACTTGAAAGCGCACTTCCCCCTACACCTAATATATATATACGTTTGGCTTTTCCTATTGCTGCAACAGCTTTGGCAAGTGCTCCTTGATTTAATTCACTTAAAGTCGTCTTGATCGTCTTAGTCAACGCATTTTCGATGCTGGCATACGGCGACTTTTTTGTTTGCTCAACATTGCTGGAATAATCTTCTTTTGCGACCTCAACTTTTAAATCAGAAAAACCACTATACCCTAATTTGTGGCATAGCCGTACGATCGTTGCATCACCGACCTTGGTCTTTTCCTTGATATCATTCATCGTTTCATAAATAATATCGGCCCCTGCCCATAAAAAATGATCGGCGACCTTCTTTTCAGCTGGCGTTAATTCAAAATAACTTTGATGGTTTTTTTCCTTTAATTTCATCGTTATGATCTCTCCTTATACCATAACTATACATTTTTTGGAGATATTATCCAAAAACCATAAAATCAGAGTGAGATGTATGCTAAAATCAGAATTTTTACGTAAGATAGATCACGGTTTGATCGTGTCGTGTCAAGCTTTACCGGGTGAACCGCTCTATACACCTGAAGGTGGAGTAATGCCCTTATTAGCACTCGCTGCCAAACAAGCCGGTGCTGTTGGGATCAGAGCCAATTCAGTACGTGACATTTTAGAGATCAAAGAAAAAGTTGATCTTCCTATCATCGGGATCATCAAACGTGACTATCCACCAACCCAACCTTATATCACACCAACGATGAAAGAAGTTGATGAATTGGCCCAAACCGGCGTTGAAGTTATCGCTCTTGACTGTACTTTACGCAAACGTTACGATGGCTCAACTATCAATGAATTCATTAAACAGATCAAACAAAAATATCCCGACCAATTGTTGATGACCGATATTTCGACTTTAGAAGAAGGTCTAAACGCTGCTAAAGCTGGAGTTGATTTTATCGGGACTACCTTAGCTGGTTACACCAAAGAAAGTGTTGTCTTAGATGGTCCCAATTATCAATTGATCAAAGCGTTAGTCGATGCTGGGTTAGATGTGATCGCCGAAGGTAAGATCCATGACCCAAAACAAGCTAAAAAAGTCCAAAAATTAGGTGTAGCCGGGATCGTTGTTGGAGGTGCGATCACACGCCCTAAGGAGATCGCTACACGTTTTATTGATGAATTAAGGGGGTAAACTACCATGTTTAAACAATTTTCTCGTTTAGGCAAAGCCTTTATGTTACCGATCTCGATCTTACCAGTCGCAGGTCTTTTGCTTGGTCTAGGTGGTGCGCTCAGTAATGAAAGCGCTGTTAAAACTTATCCATTTTTAGACCAAGCCTGGTTACAAACGATCTTAAAGGTCATGAGCTTTGCCGGTAATGCTGTTTTTGCCAATTTAGCATTGATCTTTACGATCGGGATCGCAGTTGGGTTAGCCACCAGTGACAAAGGGACAGCCGGTCTCGCCGGTGGGGTGTCATTTTTAGTTTATACAGCAACGATCAGTGGTTTACTTGAATTATTCTCGCCTAAAGGTGCAACCATCGATACTGGGGTCGTTGGAGCGATCGTTATCGGTTGTACCGTTGCCTATCTGCATAATCATTACCGCAAGATCCAACTTCCCCAGTTTTTAGGTTTCTTTGGGGGTTCACGCTTTATTCCGATCATCTCAGCTTTGGCAGCTATCGTCATCGGTGCTTTCTTTTACCTGATCTGGCCTCCGATCCAAAGTGGCTTGCGCGTTGCTGGTGAAAATATCGCACACATGGGCGCCTTGGGAACATTTCTTTACGGTTTCTTGCTTCGTTTGACTGGTGCGGTCGGGCTACACCATACGATCTATCCTCTCTTTTGGTACACTTCGCTTGGTGGAACTGAAGTCGTTGCTGGACATACGATCTCGGGTGCGCAAAATATCTTTTTTGCTCAGTTAGCCGACCCTAACCATACCGGTCTTTTCACTTATGGAACACGTTTCTTTGCTGGACGGTTTGCGACTATGATGTTTGGCTTGCCAGCTGCTGCTTATGCAATGTATCGTTGTTTACCAAAGAAAAATCGTAAAAAAGATGGTGGTTTATATCTCAGTGGTGGGCTAACTTCATTTTTAACCGGGATCACAGAACCAATTGAATATACCTTCTTATTCGTAGCGCCATGGCTATATGTGATCCACGCCTTTTTAGACGGGTTATCCTTCCTCTTTGCTGATCTTTTGAATATTCGGATCGGCAATTCGTTCTCAGGTGGCTTTATCGATTTCTTGTTATTTGGGATCTTACAAGGTGAAGATAAGACGAATTGGTTACGCGTCATCTTCTTTGGGATCGTCTGGGCGATCGTCTACTATGTGGTCTTTACCTTCTGCATCAAGAAATTCAAAGTGGCTATTCCTGGTCTAGAAGCCGAGGATACCCCATCTGTTCAAGCAGTGCCGACCGATAATTCTTTAAACGCTGAATCCAAGCTCGTGATCCAAGCACTAGGTGGAGCTGAAAACATCGAGACCGTTGAAGCCTGCGCGACTCGTTTGCGTGTTGCAGTCGTCGATAAGAGCAAAGTCAACAAGAAAACTCTCAAAAGCTTAGGTGCGGTTGCCGTTTTAGAAGTAGGTGGTGGGATCCAAGCTGTCTTTGGTGGTAAAGCTGATCTCTTTAGCCAAGAGATCAATCAAATTTTAGGAAAAGGTGATTAAAGATGTTTGGTTTTAAGAAGAAAAAATTAGAATTAGCCATGCCCGTTGACGGTAAGATCATTTCTTTAGCAGAAGTTCCAGATGAGGTATTTTCTACTGGAATGATGGGACAAGGTTTTGCGATCGAGCCAAGTTCAGATGAGATCTATGCTCCGGTTGCTGGAACGATCACCAATATCTTTCCGACAAAACATGCGATCTCACTCAAGACAAAAGAAGGGCTAGAGCTTTTGTTGCACCTAGGGCTTGATACCGTTGAGCTAGCTGGAAAGCCTTTCGAAATGTTTGTATCAGCAAACCAGAAAGTCACACCTGACACGCTCCTTTGTAAAATGGACCAAAGCCAGATCACCGCGGCAAAAAAATCTACTGTTGTCGTAGTCCTGGTAACTTCGGGTGAAGACGTTACTGTAACTGATGTGGATAGCTCATTACATGGTACGATCTGTGGCTCAGTGAAGATCGGGTAAGAACAGCACGAAGAAAAATAGGCTGAAGATCATGTTCAAAACATTGATTTTCAGCCTATTTTTATCGTCTTGGAAAATCTTCAAGAAAACCGTAAAATTGTGATTTATCCGAATAGTCTGCTCTATACCTACTATTTAGGCCTGCTTTTTTAGCAACATCACTTAGCTTTACCAAAAGCTTTCCATCTTCGCCTAAAAAGCGGATCCGATTATTAAAACCAACCATATATATATTTTTGACAAGCCGATCAACGAGATATTCGGGATATTCTTCTTGATCGATCTTTTTGTAGACTTGTGCCAATACATCTAAAATATCTAATAATGCTGAACTTTTTTCTGGACGTTCTGCTAAACTATTATACAATTCATGGATCACTTCTTTTACGTAATTTACATTAACTTTTTTTGTCATTTTGCTCCTCCCAAACATACCACTAGTGCTTCCCAGTATCCTTTAGCACATAATGGCGGTCCTTATTTTTACCTACTGCTTCCAATACATCCAACGAAACTAACTTTAGAAGATAGCGCCGTGTCGTACTTTGTGTTTTTCCAGTAAGCTCAGCAGCTTTACTAGTCGTGATACCTTGACTATATCTTAATGTCGGATAGATCTTCGCAAAAAATTTTTGTTCTACCTCTCGCAATCGCTTTATCCGATCGTCCAAACCAGCCTGTTTTGTATGCTTGCTATAGGTCAAGCTTGCTTCTAATATTATCTCTAACATGAATTCGATAAATTTAGTCGAATCATTTTCATGGTCTCCCACTGCTAATAATTCATAGTATTGCTTTTGATGTTTATAAATCAAAGTCTCTATTGGGATCCATTCAAAGACTGGTTGCCATTTTGCCAAAAGTAAATTTTGCCATAATCTTCCCATCCGCCCATTACCATCAAGAAAAGGATGGATCATCTCTAATTCAAAATGAACGACACAACTCTTGATCAAAGCCGGTATGTCGGTTTTTTTGGCCCATTTAAATAAGTCATCGACTAAACCATAAACAAATTGTGGCCTTGCGCCTATATGGACAACAGTTCCATTGCCATCATAAACACCCACATCGCGCTCACGAAAAGCGCCACTTTCTTTCACTAAACCTTTTGTCATCAAACGATGTGCGGCAAGTAAGTTTTCAATACTATACGGATCAAATTTAAAAACTTCTTCATAAGCTTCATAGGCATTTTGAACTTCACGGATCTCTTTAGGTTCCCCAAGCACTCGCTTACCAGCAATGATCGCCGTAACTTGCTCAAGCGATAAGGTATTTTGTTCGATTGCAAGTGAGGAATGGATCGAACGGATCCGATTTTCTTTTCTGAGATGGAGATCACGCTGATGTTGTAATTCTAGTAAAGTAACAGCTTGTGTGATCTCGACTGTCAACTTTAGCATCTTATCCGTTATCGAAAATGGTGGTCTCATCGACAATACCTCCTTTATCTACCATTTATCTACCATAAATCTACCACTTATCTACCACTTTAGCATTCATTTTACCCACACAAAAAGCTTTCCATATATTTGTCAACTTTTGTTTACCAAAACACTTTGGCCCTACTGCGTAAACTATACTATAGCTATAAACCCTTACGCCTATATATGTAGTTCATAGGCGAGAAGGCCCTATTTTAAGGCTTCCTCGCTTTTTTCTAAGACTAATTTTGCATCTAAAAAACGAGCTACCTTTTGGACTGCGAGAAGTTCTTCTTTCCCCTTTTTCAGCTCACCATAGCGATACTCGTATAAAGCTTGGTAATAACGTTCAAATAAACGATAGCCGATCTCCTCAGCCTCAGCAGTAAATTCACTTAATTGTTCCAATAAACTTTGGCTAAGTTCAGGACGATCTTTAGCAAAGGTTTGTTCCAAGCAATTGATCAAAAGCGTTGCAAATAAAGTATTGCTCTGGGGATAATTTCGATAACGACGCTTAGCTTTTAAGGCTTCAGCTAATAAATTTTCCATCAACTCAAATGGTAAAACACAACTGATATTAGCAAACAATTTAAGATCAGCTAGTGTCCATAACGAAAGCTCTGCAAAATAACGCTCGACCAATTCGAGTTCAGCTAAAGGAATATCAGCTCCAGTTGCATAAGCGTGCAATAAACGAAAACTAGCTAGACTCAATTCATTTAATCCTTGCTTCTTGCTTAATTGAAGCTGTTGCTCAAATTTTGGCAACTGACCTGTATTCCAGTAATGTTTGAGTAGCCCTTCAAAAACGAGTTGTGTGCTTAGCTGATGATCATTAGCGATCCACATGAACTCATCTAAACTTATCAGCAAATTATCGAGTACTTGAATGAACTTATCTGCTGCTAGCATTCTTTTTCCCTGTTCAAAAGCGATCGCATTCGTTTTTGAGCACACTCCAAAATAAGTTGCTTCAAGTGTCAAATTTTTGTCTTCACGGATCTGTTTGATCACAGTTCCATCCATTACTATCACCTCCTGAAAGGAATGGCAAATATGCAAAAACTCTACCAAACCGAACCCTTATTTTTCAAACTCGCCAGCATCACTCTTTTTTCTAAGATCGGTGATCGCTTATTTTATACTGCCTTATTGAGCAGCGCCACGCTTTTGACCACTCATAGAGGTCTAGCAGTCATCATCATTTCGCTCTCAGAAACTTTACCACTCCTACTTGGCTTTATTCTCGGCAGTTTAGCAGATCAATGTCTAAATAAGTTAAAAGCTCTCAGCCAAACGAGTCTTTTGCGCTGTTTCTTCTATCTTGTGATCAGCCTATTAGCGGGATACTCCACGACTTTTACCTTTATTCTCATGATCGCTTGGTTAAATTTTTGTTCTGATCTTTTGGGCAATTATGCAAGTGCTTTAACTACCCCATTCACCAAGATCCTCGTTTCCGCAGAGCAAATGCAACAAGCGCAAAGTTTTCTAAGTATGGGTACACAACTATTCAATGTCCTAGCTACTTTTTTAGGTTCCTTTTTACTTATCTTCATCAGTCAAAGCCACTTAGCTTTGATAAATGCTTTGATCTTTTTTATAGTTGCATTAGCATTTCGTAAACTAAGCCCCAGTCTTGTCCAAGCTCAAAGTACACTGTTAGTTCCTGCTAAGATCAGTTTATCACAAGCGCTCAAGCAAAATTTTGGTGCCCTTTATCATCAGCATACACTTTTTATCATCCTGCTCCAACTCACTTTGTTGAATGGTTTTTTTGGAGGGCTGCCCCCTATATTTGCACTTTTTATCAAGGAAGATCCCCAACTAATCTGGATACCGCTCCCCCTAAAATTAGCACTGCTTTCTGGTCTGATCACTAGCGGAATGATCCTAGGTAATTTTAGTTGCCAAAAATTATTCCCTAAAGCTACTTTAACTTCTCTGACACTCCTAGCTGATCTATTAGCTTTAGTTACAGGGATCGCTTTTAATACGCAAAATATCTATCTGATCTTGTGTAGTAGCGGGATAGCTGCCTTCTTACTCGGGATCATAGCACCACGTTTCTCAACTCAGGTCATCAATACATTTCCAGTCACTCAATTAGGTGGGATCGTGACCATCGTCAACTCGTTTTTAGTCATCATGCCTCCATTGACTAGTCTGCTCTTCCCTGTGCTTTTTAGCTTTGACCTTGCCTACCTTTGCCTTATCATATATGGTATTTTTTTAGTATTGCTTAGCTTTCTTGAGAAAATTCGTCTATTTAGCTAAGTATTATGTAAAATGCCCCCAAGTCAAGCTTGGAGGCATTTTTTCATCTATTCGACAAACGCCTCTTCACCTAAAGCTTGTTGAGCTGCTAGATTGAGCAAGCTCCATTGACGGTCAAAGCCTGGTTGGAAGAAGAAGTCTGCTTTAGCTAGATCTTCTAGCGTCATTTTTTGTTGGATCGCTAAGGCTAAAACATTACCTTGCGCAGTCACATCATAAGTTGACAATACCGCTCCCCCTAGGATCTGATGGGTCAGCTTATCAAAGAAGAGCTGCACAAAAACTTTAGGGTTGCCATTTTTAGCTGGCACATATTTTGGACGTAAAGTGTCCTCATAGTAAGCCGAGCTGAGCGTGACACCAGCTTTTTTCGCTGTAAAACTGTTTAGACCACTTGTTGCAAAATGATAGTCAAAGACACTCAGAGCCGAAGAGCCGACCACACCGCTAAACGGTTCACTTGGGATATCTTCAAATAAATGTGCCACCACATAGCGGGCTTCGCGTCTGGCAACAGTTGCTAAAGCGATCGGTAATTTAGTTTTAGCTGGGATCGAATAAGCTAACGTCGCATCACCCACAGCATAAACATCCGGTAAGTTAGTGCGCAAATACTCATCGGTGACGATCCAGCCGCGTTCATCTAGGTCGACTACCCCTTTGAGCCATTCTGTATTAGCCACGACACCCGCAGCCTGGATCACCAGCTCAACGGGATATTCGGCTTGGTCGGTCTTTACCGCTTCGACCTTCGTATCACCGACAAAAGCTTCGATCTTAGCACCAGTCACGACTTTGACGCCTTTTTCTTCTAACTGTGTAGTTAAAATATCAGTCATTTCTTTATCCAAATATGGGCCTAAGGGACGCTCAAGCGCATCTAATAAAACAACTTCTTTGCCAGCTTTAGCGAAAGCTTCAACCGCTTCGATCCCGATATAACCAGCACCGATAACAGCAACTTTTTTTACGCTTGTATCTGCTAACTTAGCCTTGATCTTTTTAGCCCAGTTATAACCGCGCATCAAAAAGACATTTTCCAAGTCATTTCCTGGGACTGGTAAAGCTTTAGCCTTGACGCCTGAACTCAAGATCAATTTATCGTAGGGATACTCTTTAGTTTCATTTTTTTGCTTATCAGTTACCGTTACTGTTTTAGTATCCGCATTGATCGTTTTTACTTCGTGGTTATTCAAAATGTGGACATTTGGTTGGGGAAAATTTTCAGGTCTAAAATTACGTACATCGTTGACATCTGTAACTTGATCTTCCAAATATAACTCCATTCCACATGACATAAACGAGATAAAATCACCAGCTTCAAATAGTGTGATGTCTACATTTTGCCCATAACGTGACAACAATTCTAAAATCGATTGATGGCCCCCATGTGAGGCACCAACAATAACTACTTTACTTTTTTCCATCAAAATTCCCTCCTTATAAAATCGATTTCATTGTACAAAACATTTTATCAATGCGTCAAATATAAAGCTCGACTTCCTTATTTAACTTCAGATTTTGAAACTTTTATATTTTTGGGGATTGCTATTTTTCACTCATCCCAGCATACTTGTTCTTGTATCAGATACAACTAAAAAAAGAGAGAAAGATGTTAATGGATACTAAATTTTCAGTTGCCCTGCATATCTTAGCGATGATCAGCGAGAGTGATAAAGAGCTCTCTTCCCAAGAATTAGCGCTAAGTGTCGGGACAAATGCCAGCTATATCCGCAAAGTTATCAGCTTGCTCAAAAAAGCTGACCTGATAGGTTCTCATCAAGGACGCTTGGGATATCAGCTAAATAAAACACCAGATAAGATAAGTCTGCTAGCGATCTATTATGCTACCCAAGAGGTCGATCAGATCAAACTGTTTCAAGTCCATCAAAATCCAAACGAGCACTGTTTGGTCGGAAAAAATATCGAACAAGCTGTTTCACCGATCTTTGATGCCGTTGAAAAACAATTAGCGGCTGAACTTTCACAAAAGACCTTAGCCGATGTGATCGCTAATCTCCATCACCAATGTCGTAATGCTTAATTCTGACTTGTAATTCAAGCCAGTTTTTTTATCCCAAACATATACTTGTATCAGATACAAGTATAAAAGGAAAGGAATTTAACTATAATGAAAGCTGCTATCGTGACCCAATACAACAAAAATGACCTTACCCTTAAAATGACAACAGTGGATAAACCCTAGATCACCGCAGATCAAGTTTTGCTAAAAGTCAGTGCTGCGGGGGTAAATCCATTAGATAATATGATCACACGGGGTGAAGTGAAATTGATCGTCCCTTACAAATTACCTGTGATCGGCGGAAATGAAGTCGTGGGTAAAATTGAAGCTGTCGGGGCAAATGTCACTCAATTTAGCGTAGGTGAGCGCGTCTTTTCCCGCCTACCACTCGATAGTATCGGTGCTTTTGCACAATATGCTGCTGTTGATGCCAATGCGATCGCTAAAGTTCCGCCGTATTTAAGTGATGTTCAAGCAGCAGCTATCCCCTTGACCGCTTTGACTGTCATGCAAGCCTTTGAGTTGATGCAAGTCAAAAAAGGCAACACGATCTTTATTTCTGGTGGAACTGGTGGTGTTGGTGCGATGGCGATCCCGCTGGCTAAGGCTAAAGGCTTAAAAGTCATCACCAACGGAAGTGTCGAAAATAAAGAACGCGTTTTAGCCTTAGGTGTCGACCGCTTCATTGATTATAAGACTGAAGATTACACTCAAACGGTGGCTAATGTCGATTATGTCTTAGATACTTTAGGTGGGCAGGAAACTGAAAAACAAATGACGATCATGAAAAAAGCTGGGCAACTGGTCTCTTTAAAAGGAATGCCAAACGGTGCCTTTGCTAAACGAATGGGCTTTACTGGTCTAAAACGATTGCTCTTTAGCTTTGCTGGCCGTAAGTTTGACAAAATGGCTCAAAAATACGGTGTGACCTATAACTTCATCTTTGTTCAGGCAAACGGTGCTCAACTAACAGAAGTTGCAAAACTCTTTACTAAACTTGAACTCAAACCGTCGTTAGATACAGTTTATGCCTTTAGTGATGTCAATGCTGCGCTAGATAAAGTCGCTAATGGACGTTCACGTGGAAAAACAGTACTTGATCTTCAACAAGGAGAAAAATAATCGCTTATCTGAGCGGATCGCTTACCGTAAACTCGGAAAAACAAAAACGACCCCACTTGTTATGTTAGTTCATCTAGCAGCAACTCTAGCTAATTGGGATCCAAAATTGCTCGATCTTCCTGGAGTTGGTGCAAGTAAAGGAAAAGTTGCTGTGACTATCTCAAAGATGGCCAAACAAGCACTTGCGATCATCAAAGTTTTAGAACTTAAAGAGATCGATCTTTTAGGTCTTTCGATGGGAGACATGATCGCCCAAGAGTTCGTTAAGCTAGACCAAACGCTCGTCAAACATTTGATCTTAGTCGGAACGGGGCCAAAAGGTGGGATCGGGGTCGACCAAGTCACACAAACGACTTTCAAATACATGCTCAAAGCTGGTTTGACTAGATCTGATCCTAAACGTTATATCTTCTATGAACATGACACAGCCGGTAAAGCTGAAGCTGATAAAATCTTAGCCCGTCTAGCTAGTCGCCCAGCACAATATGCTGATAAAAAGATACAAGTTTTTGGTTTTTTACGTCAGCTAAAAGCGATCAAACGCTACGGTAGCGCCAAACCAACTGACCTCAACTTTATCACATGTCCAACATTGATCGTTAACGGTGATAACGATCTAATGGTCCCAACTAAAAACTCCTATGTGATGCACCAAAAGATCAAAGATAGCCAGCTTGTGATCTATCCTAAGGCAGGTCATGGTTTATTGTTCCAATATGTTGATGAAATTACCGTCACCTTAAATGATTTTTTAGGCTGAGACTTTAAGTCACTTTACTTGCATCTTTTTTGCCTAACACGTACGCTACACTTGAATATATTTAAAAGAAGGTGTAGTAATGGAATATTTTACCAAAATGATCGGTGATAAAGGTGCTAAAGCTACTTTTTATCTCCAAACGCCCAATGCTGAGATCGATAGCACACGCAAATATCCTATCGTGGTCATCGTTCCTGGCGGGGCTTATTTCTGGACATCTTGGCGTGAAATGGAACCTGTAGCATTAGACTTTTTAGGTAAAGGTTTTTCTTGCGTAGTAATGGAATATGCTACTGAAGGTCGTGATTTTTACACTAAAAATTTTGACCCTACTAAAGAGGTCGTCTCGGCTTTTCCCAACCCTTTGATCGACCTTGCCAAAACAATCGCTCTCTTACGTCAAAATGCCACTAAATGGGCGCTAGATGTAGCTAAAGTCAATCTAGTCGGCTTTTCTGCTGGGGGCAATCTGATCGGTCAACTAGGCGTCTACTGGGACACTGATTGGCTAGAAGAGCTAGTCGGTAAAAGTAAAACGCTCTATGCCCCCAACTCACTTTGTATCGCTTACGGTGCAACTTTGATGGCTAAGCAACCACTGTTAAAGGGCTTTGAACAACTCGATCATGCGACCCTTGGAGTCGATAAGAGCCAAAAACGAGCTGATCTAGCTAATGTATTAGATAAGATCAACGAAAAAACACCCCCGACTTTTATTTGGCACACGACAAAAGATGCGATCGTCCCTGTCAAGACTGCACTTAAATTAGGGCTCAACTTAGAAGAAAATGGTGTTCCCTATGAGATGCATATCTATCAAAATGGCCCCCACGGACTTTCTTTAGCCGACCAAAGAACAGATGGTTCAGCTAAGCACGCTAAAAGTTCAGCTCAGGTCGCAACTTGGACTAAACTTTATTGCAACTGGCTGGCTGAAAATGGTCTAGCATTTTAAAAAAGTCGAATTTTATGACTGCTAGATCAAAGAGCACTATCATTAATTGATCACATCACAAAAAAGAAGCATTCGCCTTGGATGCTTCTTTTTTCGGTCATTCTTCTTCGCGATTATCGACTAACATCGCTTCGGCTAATAAAACTTCTTGGTAAAGTTTAGCTGCATAAGCTGTTTCGATCCGCCCTTCTTCGACTGCTTTTTGCAAGTACTCACGTTCCACTGCAAAACAGCGTGTAAAGATCCGATAACGGAAATTATGGTAAAAGTCATTTTGGATCTCAGGGATCCTTAAAGCACGTGCAAAGCGATGATTGAATTCAGTTAACGAAGTCGCTTTTGCTTGATCACGAAGATATGTACAAATAACATGCTTTGCTCGACTTGGGAGGTGCATTTTGTCGACCTCTTTGATCGCGGCTTCGACCATCTCATGGCGGATCCTAGTAACATTTTCTAAGATCTCAGCATTACTTTTCTTCTTTGGCAAGATAAACAAAAAGACGATCGTTGGTACTAACATACTTAAAATGATCAAGATAAATTCAGCCATCAAGATCAAACTAAAATCATTACCTGAAACGCCTAATTCAAGTAATGAAAAGACTAGCGCTAAGGTCACTGCCCCATGGACACCACCTAAAGCAAAAACGACCGCCTCTTTTTTAGCTTCCTTTAGTTTCTGCCTTGCATATACATACCGCACCGCTAAAGCAACTAAATACAATAAGCCCCCACTTGCACCCCAGATCGCAACATTAGTCAAACTAAAATACTGCCGTGTCACACGGACTGCCATGATACCTAAAATAACAAAGACTGCACTATTTAAGATCGTATTCATGATATCAGTCGCACTTCGCGTCACAAACGAAAGTCTCGCATCCACAAACAATGAGACTCGGGCTTCGCTATTATGCATGATCCCCGCTACCACGACAGCTAAGATCCCCGAAACATGAAATTCTTCTGCGATCAAGTAGATGAGATACGGTGTCAAAATATACAACAGCATTTGGACCGTTAAACTATCAACTAATGTCCGCAAAAGCCGTTGCCTAAACAACATGATAAGGGTACAACAAAGAGCTCCGACCAAGATCCCACCTAAGGCCGAGACCAAAAAGTCAACGATCGTTTTTTGATAATTAAACTGCCCATTGACAAGCCACAAAGCAGTTGCTTGTAATAAGATCAGCCCTGATGCATCATTAAAAAGTGACTCTAAGCGCAGATACTCACTAGCTTTTTTAGGCATCGTCAAGCCAAGCGAGACTGACGACATCGCAGTCGCATCCGTTGGCGTACTGATCGCTGCCATGACAAAAGCCAGTGGTAAGCTGATCTTGATCGCTAGATGCAAAGCAAACCCAGCTACAACAGTACTCAACAAGACCATTATGACCGTGATCCCAACGATCTGTTTTAATTTATGTCTGAGATTACCAAATGGTGTGGCAAAGCCTTCAAAAAAAAGCAAAGGTGCAATGATCAATAACATGAAGATCTCTGCATGAAATTCTTCGATCCGGTGGTCAATAAACGGGATCAAACCACATAAGATCCCGACCAAAGTACTTACATAATTGACAGAGATCTTCGGAAAGACACGTGAGATCACTAAACTAAAGATCGAAACTAACAACAAGACAAAAGTAGATGTTAACATCTTTTTCCCCCTTTTTTGGTTTTGTGCTATACATTTCATTATAACTTAAGTCAAAAAACGAGGTAAATACTCTAAAATATTGCCGTAGATATTTGATCCCTGCGCATTTTTAGGATAGGACGTCTTCGCTCAAAGTTCTTAGCAAAAAAGCTGGCAGTATTTTTACCAGCTTTAACTTAACAGCTTATCTAAATAATTATCCGCTAGACGTCGCATCAACGGAGCATTTTTTGTTTTGATCAAAATTCCACGTTTAGTCAAAATATCTAGTAATAACCATATTTTTGACCAAACTTCATCTTTTAGATAATGTTTTACTTCATCGTCTTTAAGCGCTCCATTGGCCACTTTAAATATCGCAGCCTGCAGATATAAGAATACGAGCTTTCGCATAAGTGGATCGTCGATATCTTTTGTGACTTGAGATCGTCCGTGCTTTAAGAGTTGCCACTTTTCTTCAAGCTCGGTCAGTATTTTTTGTTGACCTTGTAGTAAGATCTGCATCATATCGTGCACAAAAAATGTGATCTCGCCATGATTTTTGGGCTCTTCGACCTCGATAAAAGCCTTATAATACTTAGGGCGCTCATGATCAACTTCATTTGAAAATATGATCGCCGTTAATGGGTCTAATTCGTGTCCCAAATAAACACAAGTCAAATAGCGTCCAAACCGTCCATTCCCGTCTTTGAATAGATGAATATATTCAAAGTAATAATGAGCTACAAAGGCTTTCATCAGAGAAGGAAGACTTTTAGCATTGACAAATTTTATCCAATTTAGTAAGTCAGGTTCAAATTGTTTTTCACTACTTTTGGGGACGTGCACAGTTTTGAGATCATTTCCGATCCGCACAAATGAATTGCGAAATAGCACTCCATCAGGTAGATCTGTTGTGGCGATCTCTCCTACTAATAAATGATCATACAATTTACGCAGATCAGCTAATTCATTGATCTCAAGCTCTTCTTGTTGCTTGATCTTAAAATACATTCGAACAAAAGATTGCAATCTCACCTTTTCTTCACTCTTACCTACGCTAGCGATCGCCGTTTGAACTTCTTGCTTTGTTGTTTTGACACCTTCAATGTTATTGGTCCCTATGATCTCTGCCACTAAAGTTTGGTTGAACAATTGCGTAAATGCCACTGGGGACAATTTCTTGATCAAATTTGTTATCTTGTGTGAATTGCGCCAGATCTCGTCTTGGATCCGCAATATTTTAGGAATTGGGACTAAAAATAACTCGTATGTTTGTAAGCTCCGCTGTCCATGACTGATCGGATTCAAATACAACCCAGTTTTTAAAGTCGTTACCCCTTTAAAGCGTGCTAAATACTCATTTTCAAGGGCTTCGTTAGGAGGCTGATAGCTCCAGATCCGCAAGCTTTGATACTTATCCATCCACTCACCTTCTTTGATTTAAGCGTAGTATAGCACTCGTTTACATAGTTAACAATCAAAATTTTGGTCCACTCACACCACGAAGATCAGCTAAGGCTTCACCTTGGATAAAAGTCTCCAAATTCAAAAAGCACGCTTTTGTTTCCGGGGCTAGAACTACTGCCTTAAAGCCAATCAATCTAGTAAACAAATTATACAACCGAAGCAAGGCATAATCGGATGCCTTATAACTAGCACCATCATTATTTAAAATTTTTAAAGTATCCGCCAAAATCTCTAGCAGTTCACGTTCATCCTTAGTCGGGACAAATGTATGCTGACAGCTATCTGCCAGTAACTTCACCAAACTGTAAGCTTTTTGTCGTAAAGCCTTATCCATATTTATCGCCGTCCTTTCTAGCCTAAGTATACCAAGAGCACTTTGACTGCTCACAAACTTATGCTCAACAAAAAAATTGGATCAAAGCCACTCACTAATACCCTTGATCCAACTTATATCTATAGCAATATGTTTCTTACTCTTCAATGATCTCACTTAATTTAGGGGTCACTGCCTCATTAACTTGAGCCGTAAGTACATCAGCTCTTTGCATCAATTTCAGTGTTTCGCCAAAATCTTTTGCCTGTAATTTAGCGTAGACGCTAGCTGCTATGATCGCCGCACCGACGCCATTTGTGTTAACTAAATTTGCTTTATGGTAGGCGACAAACTTAGCTACAGTCGGTGTTTGATAATAGATCCCTAGACCATCGGCATATATACAAACACGTTTACAGCCCCATGCCTGTAACTTGTCTGCGACCATTTGTGCCTGTTTTTCACCCGTGATCTCGATTTGGGTAAGCAATTTAGCTTCTACACTATTGATGACTAAGGTATCGATCTTAGTTTTAGCACTAAATAGATTCTGCGCTTTATTTATCCCTACTGCTTTAGCAAAGATCGGAACTGTCACGTTTTCATAGATATAGTTCAAAGTTTCAGCTGGTAAATTAGAATCGACCACCACTACTTTAGCTGCATTTATCTTGGGCAAACGCTTTTCCATCACTTGTGGTGTCAATAATTCATTGATCTGCATGTCATCGACCCCCGCGATTCGGCGACCATCGACATCATTTAAATACACATACGTAGCCGTCGGACGTTCGACCCGCAAAGCATCACTTAGATCCAGCTCATTATTTTGGGCTTCAGCTTGGAACAGATCACCGTTATTATCATTTCCATACACCGTGATCAGCTTTGTCTTGACCCCTAGATCAGCTAAGTTCGTAGCAATATTACGTCCCATCCCTCCGATAAATGAATATACTCGTCCTGGAGTAGAACCTTTAGTACTTACTTGCGCTTTTGCGGCTCCCAATACGTCTAAATTGACAGCCCCGATCACAGTTACTTCATTTTCGGCAGGAAAGACATAGCCCCGACCAACGATCAAGCCTTCTTTGATCAAGTTAGAGATGTGCGATCCGATATTTGAGCGTGTCGTTCCTGTTTTTTCAGCCAATTGTGCCTGCGTGATCAAAGGGTCTTGCTTGATCAATGCTAAAATTTCTTGTTCCCGCTTCGTTGCCAAAATAATTTCCCTCCGTTAATATCATTAGCTCGATTATACCATTACAGTGCAAAGAATTGCGGTAAACTCTGTAGAAATAACGGTATCTCAGTCAAGAGGCGCTTTTTGCCTCGTGGATGAGATATTGTTATTTCCTAGGAGTTGCAATTCGGAGCACGACTTCATCACCGTGCACAAAAAGGTGGTGTCTTTGAGTTCACCACCTAATTTATTCATCCAAATGAGCGCAATGAATCCATGATAAGTTGGATAAATCTTGGTCGATCGATCCCTAACATGACTTCTGTATTCTTTTCCTTACCCGTCAACTCATAATAATCACAGACCGTCTCACCACGAGTCAATTCACCCGTTGTTTCAACATCAACATTCATCCGCTTAGTTTCAAATAGCGTCTCATCGATCAGCCAAGCGATCGTACATGGATCATGTAATGGAGCACCATCAAAGCCCCATTTAGGATCTTTATGGTAAATACCAAAGAACTCCAGTAACCCATGGAAGGCCTTTGCTACTTCATTATCGATCTGTCCTACTTGTTTGATCTCATCTTCTAAGATCTGAGCTTGATGGGTCACATTTAACGGTGCCATCACCAGTGGGATCCCCGCATTTAAGACGATCTTGGCGGCTTCAGGATCAACAAAAATATTAAACTCGACTGATGGTGTCCAATTACCAAGTCCCATGGCGCCCCCCATAAAGACGATCTGTGCTAATTTTTCCTTAGCCAGATCAGGATAGACGCGCAAGAACAAAGCAGCATTGGTCATCGGACCCGTTACCACTAAAGTCACCTTTTCATCGCTTTTTCGCAAAACTTTTGCCATCAATTCGATCGCAGTCATTGGCTGAACTTCAAATGTCGGTGTCGGTAGCTCAGCCCCGTCCAGCCCCGATTCACCATGAACATTGCCTGCTGTTTCCAATTCTTTGACTAGTGGCGTCTGGTTGCCACCCGCCACGGGGATCTGGGTTTGCCCTAACAATTGTAGAGTCCGCATTGCATTATTCAAAGTCTTTTCGGGTGTCTGATTCCCGGCTGATGTTGTCACCGCTTTCAATTCAATTTCTGGAGAAGCTACTGCTAATAATAGTGCTAAAGCATCATCATGCCCTGGATCACAATCCAAGATAATTTTTTTCGTCAAAATCACCACGTCCTTTCATACTTTAAAAATACAGTCCAACGATCGTTCCCGTCAAGACAGAGGCTAAGGTCGCCCCAAGTAAAAGTTTCATTGAAAACTTGGCTACATAAGCACCTTGCTTTTCACTGATCGCTTTCAATGACCCAGTGATGATCCCGACCGTGCCAAAGTTAGCAAATGAGACCAGATAGGCTGACACGATCGCATTCGTTTTAGCAGTCAGTCCCGTAGCCATACCTTGTAATTCGCCCATTGCCACAAATTCATTTGTGATCAATTTGGTTGCCATCAGACTCCCAGCTTGAACGATATCTTGGGTCGGAACTCCCATCAACCAAGCGATCGGGGCAAAGACATAGCCGATCAAGGTCGTAAACGAGACATTGAAGAGCGCAACAAATGAATTATTTAAAAATGTTACCAAAGCTACAAAACCGATCAACATCGCGCCAACGGTGACCGCTAATTTGAAACCATCCAAAATATAAGTTCCTAAGACTTGGAAAAATGGTTCTTTTTTGGGCTCACTGTGTAAGACGAGTTGTTCATCTTCTTTAGAAACATCATAAGGATTAATGATACATGAAATTATCAAAGCCGATAGAATATTTAAAAATACCGCGACAACAACAAATTTCCCGGGGACCATCTTCATATACGAAGCTAGCATCGCAGCCGAGACCGCACTCATGGCTGACGCACAGATCGTGTAGAGCCGTTTTTCATTTAGCTTAGGGATCTGTTCTTTAACGGTCAAAAAAACCTCGGGTTGGCCTAAGATCGCTGTTGAAATAGCAAAATAACTCTCTAACTCACCCATTCGAGCTACTTTATTTAGCGCATAACCCGTCCATTTGATGATAAACGGCAAGATCTTTAAATAGTTCAAGATCCCCACTAAGGCTGAGATAAAAACGATCGGCATCAAGACTGTGAAGAAAAAGACACCACTGTTAGGTTTGATCATGAGACCACCAAAAACAAAATCAACACCACCGGCTGCTTGATCCATCAACCAACTAAAGAAATGCGAGACTTTAGTCAAGGCACTGATCCCCCCTGAAGTGTGCAAGCAAAGATATGAGATCACTAATTGTAACCCAAACAACACTGCTATCTTCTTATATCTCACTTGAGCGCGGTCGTTGCTAAATATCCAACTAATACCAAAAACAAACGCTAGACCAGTCAGTAAAAAGACAAAATTCATTGCTCACTACCCCCTAACATTTCAACCAAATTCACATAAAAACCGCGTAACTTTTTTAGGCGTCAACTCCACTGGCGTATTTTGGGCAAAGCGCTCATGCAAGATCGCATCTACATTGGTCAACAATTCTGCTTTAGCTAACTGATAGTCACTAAAGGGATGTAGATCCACTAATTCATCTCTAAAATGGCAATATGCAGCCCGTGTTTTTTGCAGCACTATTGCTGGTGTATCATCTAGTGCAAACTCGACACCCAAAATTTTACCGATCTCTTTGACTTTAGTTGGCATCGTTTCATTTACCAATTCCAAAACACCTGGTAAGGCATAGGCTACAGCTTCACCATGGACCAAATGATATTTTGCCCCTAAAATATGAGCAGTTGAATGGCCGAGATTCGTGCCAGCATTATTTAACATCCACCCCGCTAAACTAGCTGCACTCAAGACACGTTCACGTGCTTTGATATCAGTTCCATCAGCTACTGCACGTGGCAAATAATTTACCAATAAAAACATGATCTTTTCACAGATCGCATCAGTCATCGGAGTAGCCAAACGTGACAGATAGCCCTCTGCTGCATGACTAAAAGCATCAAGTCCACTAGCGATCGTCTGCCGTTTCGGCAGAGAAACTGTCAATTCTGGAACTAAAACAGCATAATCACTCATGGTTGCTGGGGTGAAGTGAACCCCCTAAGTTGGACAAAGGAATCTAACTTAGGGG